>JAEEGL010040902.1_pt1 | contig 21951 bp, 16 predicted proteins | sample 9134231 | NCBI WGS metagenome assembly JAEEGL01 (sample SAMN16246548, study PRJNA631951) | gut metagenome | biome: gut microbiome; feature: rumen; material: fiber-attached | host: Bos | place: Iran: Karaj | collected 2018-10 | reverse complement strand
TCAGGCTCATGAAGCGCATCCGCAACGGTTTCTGCAATCTCCTTTGAGACATCCGCGATCTCCGAAAATCTTATTTCCGCTTTCTGGGGATGTACATTGACATCAAGGGTGGCTGGATCCGTATCTATAAAAACAACACAGAAGGGAAAACGGTGTTGCATCAGAAATCCGTGATAGCCGTTCTCAACGGAAACGGACAGTTCCTTTGAGGAAACAAGCCTTTTGTTTACAAGAAAGATCTCCAGTTCCCTGGTTCCCAGATTATATTCCGGCCTTGCAACATATCCGTAGATGTGGTTGTCTCCCCAGGTGTGGTCTATGTCCAACAGTCTTTCATAGATCTCACGTCCGTAGACTCTGTATATAACATCCTTAACCGAACCGTTTCCGCTGGTGGTAAATTTTGTCTTCCCGTTTACGGTAAAGGAAAAAGAGATCTCGGGATGACTTATGGCGATACGTTCCACCACTTCTTCTACCCTTGCGGCTTCGGACTGGGGACTTTTTAGGAATTTTCTTCTTGCGGGGGTGTTGTAAAAGAGCTGTCTTACTATAACGGTGGTACCCTTGGGCGCACCCACTTCCGCAAATTCGGTTATCTTACCGCCTTCGATGGAAATATGGGTTCCGAGAAGCGCGTCCTCGGTCTTGGTGATCATCTCAGTCATTGAAACGGCACTTATGCTTGAAAGGGCTTCGCCTCTGAAACCGAGGGAAACAAGACTGTCAAGATCGGTGATGGTGGTAAGCTTGCTTGTGGCATGTCTTAAGAATGCTGTCTTGACCTGATTGTTTTCAATACCGTAACCGTTATCCGTAACTCTGATGAGGTCAATCCCGCCGTTTTTGATCTCAACATTTATGATGGTGGCATGACCGTCAATGGAATTCTCCGTCAGTTCTTTGACAACGTTTGCGGGGCGTTCCACCACCTCGCCTGCGGCGATCTTGTCAATTGTTTCCGAATCAAGCAAACGAATGGGATTCATATTATTCCTCTCTTACCAGCGGTTGATGAGTTTGTTCTGAAGTCTTGACAGATTGTTAAGTGCGTCAAGAGGTGTCATGTTTGTCAGATCCAGTGACAAAAGTTCGTCGATTATGTCCGCATCGGTCACTGTATCAAAAAGTGACATCTGGTTCACATCTTCATCTTCCGACTGTTTTTTCGATACCTTTTCATCGTTCTTTATATTGACCTGAATGCTCTGGATCTTTTCGGTGATATCATTGTCAGAAATCTGATCGGCTATCTCTTTTGCGCGATTTAACACTATCTCCGGAATTCCCGCAAGCCTTGCGACCTGAATTCCGTAGCTTCTGTCGGCACCGCCTTTTATGATCTTACGTAAAAAGACAATGTCGTCACCGTTTTCCTTTACGGCGATGCAATAGTTGTTCACATTGCTCATCTTGCCTTCAAGTTCCGTAAGCTCGTGGTAATGTGTTGCGAACAGAGTCTTTGCACCGAGTATCTTACGATTGCTTATATGCTCTATCACAGCCCAGGCTATGCTCAGACCGTCAAAGGTGGAAGTTCCGCGGCCTATCTCATCCAGAATGAGAAGACTCTTTGAAGTGGCATTTCTTAATATGTTTGCCACCTCGTTCATTTCCACCATAAAAGTACTTTGTCCGCTGGCAAGATCGTCGGAAGCCCCCACTCTCGTAAAGAGTCTGTCCACGATTCCGATATTTGCTTCTTTTGCCGGAACAAAGGAGCCTATCTGAGCCATAAGAACAATAAGAGCCACCTGTCTCATATATGTGGATTTACCCGCCATGTTGGGTCCGGTGATTATTGCGATAAGGTTCTTGCTGCTGTCAAGATGAGTGTTGTTTGGAATGAACAGACCTCCGTCCATCAGCATCTCAACAACGGGATGACGGCCTTCGCTTATCTTTATCTCGCCCTTGTCATTAAGCTTCGGACGCACATAATGGTTCTTTTCCGCAACATAGGAAAGGGATGTATACATATCGAGCTTAGCAATGGCTTTGCTTGTTTTGTATATCCGGTCCACCTTTGCGGCGATGGTATCCCTGATATTGCAGAATATCTCGTATTCCAGTCCGTTAAGCTTGTCCTCGGCATTTAGGATGGTGTCTTCCATTTCCTTAAGTTCGGGAGTGGTATATCTCTCCGCTCCCACAAGGGTCTGCTTTCTGATATAGTCCTCGGGAACCAGATCAAGGAAGGAATTTGTTACCTCGTAATAGTATCCGAAGACCTTGTTGTATTTGATCTTAAGATTCTTAATTCCCGTGCGTTCACGGTCCTTTGCTTCCAGTTCAAGAAGCCAGCCCTTACCGTCGGTCTTGGCCTTTCTGAAATTATCGACATCTTCCCTGAAACCGTCTTTGATGATGCCTCCCTCTTTAAGGGTAAGGGGCGGTTCCTCAATGATGGCTTCATCTATCATGGAATAGATATCCGACAAAGGATCCAGTTCATTACATATCTCAACAGCCAGGTCCGAATCGAATTCCTTTAATATGGTCTTTATGTGAGGAAGAAGAAAAAGGGAATTCTTAAATGCAATAAGATCCCTTGCGTTTGCGGTCTTATAGGATATCCTTCCCAAAAGTCTTTCAAGGTCATAAACACCCTGAAGATACTCACGCATCTCATCTCTGTATACGTTATTTCGACCCAGTTCTTCCACTATGTCGAGACGACGGTTCATTTCCTCCATGGAAAGAAGGGGCTGTTCGATGCAGCTTCTTAACAGTCTTCCGCCCATTGCGGTCTTTGTTTTGTCAAGGACCCATAAAAGGGATCCTCTCTTCTGCTTTTCACGCATGGTCTCGGTAAGCTCGAGGTTTCTTCTTGTGGAAGCATCAAGATGCATGAAGGCGGAAGTGTCATATATATTGATGTTTGTTATGTTCGAAAGATTGCATTTCTGGGTTTCGAAAAGGTAAGAAAGCACAGCGCCTGCGGCAATTGTCGCTTCATGGTAGTCAAGAAGACCGAGTCCTTCAACGGAATTTACCTTAAAATGATTCTTAAGGGCTTTTAAGGTCTCCCTTTCATCAAAATGATGAGGGGGGATGGCTTCGTAGGAAAGGTCGCTTCTTGCTTTAAGCGCATCAAAGGGAAAATCCGACATAAGGAACGCATCGTTACAGATTATCTCCTTGGGAGAATATTTGTTGATCTCGTCGTTTATGCCCCGGATATCCTTTACTTCCGTTACATAAAAGTCACCGGTAGTAATGTCGCAGACACTGATACCGGTTCCGTTTTCAAGATATACGATACACATGAGATAATTGTTTTCCGATGCTTCCATGGATTGTGTATCGAGATTTGTTCCTCTGGAGACTATCCTTGTTACTTCACGTTTCACAAGGCCCTTTGCCAGTTTGGGATCTTCCACCTGCTCACAGATCGCTACCCTGTAGCCCTTGTTTACAAGACGGTTAAGATAGGTATCCACCGCATGATAGGGAATGCCGCACATTGGTGCGCGTTCTTCCTGTCCGCAGGATTTACCCGTTAATGTAAGTTCCAATTCTTTTGATGCTATCTCGGCGTCTTCAAAGAACATTTCATAGAAGTCGCCCAGTCTGTAAAATAAGATGCAGTTTTCATATTCCTTCTTTGTTTCAAGGTATTGCTGCATCATTGGCGTAAATTCAGCCATTTTCTGCCCCATTTCCAAATCGAGAACGATTTATTGATATCTAAAAACAAAACTTTATACGATCTCTCCGGTATAGTAAAAACCGTGGAACTCCGTAAGCTTCACATTCATGATCTTTCCGATACATGAAGAGGGAGCCTTGACATGAACGACCGTGTTTGAGGTCATTCTTGCGTCGATATATTCGGGATCGTGATCGTTTACTTCTTCAAACAATACGGGAACGGTGCGTCCCTCAAATCTTTTAAGCCTTTCCCTTGCGCTTTCCTGAACCTCTTTCAATACAACATCGAAATGCCGCTGCATTGTTCCTTCATCCAGCTGATCGGGCATCGACGCTGCGGGAGTACCGGTACGCTTTGAATAAATAAAGGTAAAGGCATTGTCAAATTTAACCTTTCTTATCACATCAACGGTCTCTTCCACATCTTCGTCGGTCTCACCGGGGAAAGCCATAAGTATATCCGTTGTAATGGAGATATCCGGGATCTTAGCCCTGATACGTTCCACAAGTGCAAGATACTGCTCCTTGTCGTAACAGCGGTTCATCTTCTTTAAGATGCGGGAAGATCCGCTCTGTAAAGGGAGATGTATGTGATCGCAGATCTTCTTTGAAGAGGCCATCACATCTATGAGTTCATCCGAAAGATCCTTGGGATGGGAAGTCATGAAACGGATACGCTCAAGCCCTTCGATCTTCTCTATGCGTCTTAAAAGCTCCGCAAAAGAGATGGGATCTTCAAGATTCTTTCCGTAGGAATTTACATTCTGACCGAGAAGCATTATCTCAACAACTCCGTCATCTACAAGGCCTTTGATCTCGGCAATGATATCCTCGGGGTTTCTGCTCCTTTCACGGCCGCGTACATACGGTACGATACAGTATGTACAGAAATTGTTACATCCGAACATGATATTGATGCCGGATTTGAAACTGTACTTTCTGTCGATAGGAAGGGCTTCGACGATCTTGTCTGTCTTTTCCCATATATCGATGATCCTGCTGTCGGATTCATACATACGGCATAAAAGTTCGGCAAAACAAAAAACATTGTGGGTTCCGAATATCAGATCCACAAAACCGTAACTGTTCTTTATCTTTTCGATAACTGTGGGTTCCTGCATCATACAACCGCAGAGACCGATCTTCATATTGGGATTTTTCTTTTTATAGGGCTTTAAGGCTCCGAGACGGCCGTAGAGACGCTGGTTTGCATTGTCTCTCACGGTACATGTGTTATAGATGACGAAGTCCGCATCGTCTGATTCCGTCTCAACGAATCCGGCCTTTTTAAGGATTCCAAGCAGTTTTTCGGAATCCCTTGCGTTCATCTGACAGCCGAAGGTGGTAACCTGACAGGTCATCTTTCTTCCCAGGGCTTTTTCTTTTTCCTCGATTATGGTCTTAAGCTTCTCAACATACTGAAGCTGTAATATTTCGTCGTTATTTAACATCTGTATTTCCTTATACTTACACTTTATAAACAAATTTGGCTATCTCATCCTCTGAGGTGGATTCGGTGATGACATGATCCAGACGTATGTCATAGTCTTCCAGAGGAAGTGAGTCTACTACCTGAAGATCGAAGGCAAGACCGCAGGTTAAGATCGTGGGCTTATCACTTAAATAGGTGTCGTAATAGCCCTTTCCGTAACCTAAACGTCCTCCGCTTTTATCGAAGGCAACTCCGGGAACGAACATAAGGATCTTTTCCTCCTTGTGTTCTTCATATAAAAAGAGGCGGTCAGCACCCGCTACGGGCTCGTTTATGCCATAATAGCCGTCAACAAGCTCATAGGTGGAATCTATGCGATAAAAGTCCATTCCGTTGTTTCCGCTGGCGTCAAGGACCTTGGGAAGGTATATCTTCTTTCCTTCGACCAAAGCGGTCTCTATGATGTATGCGGTCTCCACTTCATTACGAAAATCCGCATAAAGAAGAATGCAGTCAGCTTCCCTGAAGGCGGCGCTTTTTAAGATCTTTCTTTCTATATCCCGGGACATGGCTGACCATTTATCCTGAGTCAGTGCTTCGCGCTCCATGATCATTTCTTTTCTTATCTCATTCTTTCCCATGAAAACCTCTCCTAAATGCAATACTTGCCGATTATCGCTTCAAATACTTTCATGCCGTCCATGGCTGCGCTCATGATGCCCCCCGCGTAGCCGGCTCCTTCACCGCAGGGGTAAAGGCCGACGGTGTTTTCACTTTCAAAAAATTCGTTTCTTGTGATCCTTACGGGAGATGAAGTTCTGCTTTCCACGCCGCTTAAGATCGCATCTTCATTGTTAAAGCCCGGGATCACGCTGCCAAAAGCCTCCATTCCTTCAACAAAGGCCCGGTTGATCTCGTCGGGCAGTATTTCGGAAACCGGTGCAAAACAAAATGCACCCTTACATTCCGGCTGATTGCTTAAGACCGTTTCCGGGGCAATGTCCGTCATATCCGTAAGCCCGGTCTCTACCTCACGTTTGAAATCACCGTAGAATTCAACAGGGATCTTTCCTTTTCCCAGAGAATATGCCTTCTCTTCCAAAGACCTTTGGAACCTTACTCCCGCAAGGGGATGATCGTCTTTAAAATCCTTCGAGCTTACGGTGACGATGATCGCTGAGTTTGCATGCTTTCCGCCTCTGTCTTTATAGCTCATGCCGTTTACGCAGGTCCTGTTTGGCTCGGAGGAGGCGTTAACCACATATCCGCCGGGACACATGCAAAAAGAATAAACACCCCGTCCCAGACTGCTTTGATAAGTCAGCTTATAGGGAGCAACGGGAAGATCCTCCCAAATGCTTTCGTCGGGACCGTACATTGCGCTGTTTATCATTGACTGAGGATGTTCGACCCTGAGTCCCACGGCAAATTCTTTCTGATGCATCGATATGCCTTTTTCGCAAAGCATTTCAAATGTATTTCTGGCACTGTGACCTATGGCAAGCACCACTGCTTCGCATTCTACCTTTATAAGACCGTTGACGGTTATTCCAAAAACTTTGCCGTCTTTGATCTCAATATCGGTTACTTCCGCATTAAAACGGAATTCTCCGCCCATGCTTTTGATCTCTTCACGCATGTTACGGACAACATTTACCAGAACATCCGTGCCGATATGTGGCTTGCTTTCGATAAGTATATCTTCGCTTGCTCCGTTTTTTACAAACAGCTCAAGGACTGCCCTGTTCCGGCCGCATTTATCCTTTACAAGTGTATTTAACTTGCCGTCGGAAAAAGCACCCGCTCCTCCTTCGCCGAACTGAACGTTGGAATTTGGATTAAGCTTTCCGGTTTCCCAGAATTTTGCCACATCCTTTGTCCTTGAATCGATGTCATAGCCTCTTTCAAAGACTATGGGGGCATACCCTGCCAACGCAAGGTAATAAGCGCAGAAAAGACCGGCGGGGCCGGCACCGACTACAACGGGCCGGTTCTTAAGTTTCCGGTTACCGGTGATCTCAAAAGCATACTTAACAGGCTCAAAAACGGTTACCGAACCGTTTGTTATCCGCTTTAAAACCGCTTTTTCATGTTTCACATTACATGATACGGACAGGATAAAGAAAATGTCGGGCTTCTTTCTTGCATCAACGGAGAGCTTCTCAACCTTGAAGTCGATTATCTCGTCTTCAAAGATGTGCATTGCGGATGCAAGCTTTTTCTTTAATTCTTCTTCACCGTAGCCCGGTCTTAATTTGATCTGATTGACTAATAACATGCGTGTTCTCCCGCTATGGCACCGGAGGTAAATGCCCACTGGAGATTATAACCTCCGCAGGGACCGTCCGTGTTTACAAGTTCCCCCACAACAAAGAGACCCGGGATCTTTTTCACCTCCATGAATTCGGTAAGATCCGATGTATTTACTCCGCCCAATGTGACCTGTGCGCTTTCAAAGCCGGCCTTGCCGGTAACAAAAAGGGTCACGTCTTTCATTTTAAGGATCGCTTCCAGGATCCTTTCACGACCCACCTTTGAGATCTCGGCATTCGGATCGAGGTCGCTTTGTTTTATCATAAGATCGTTTAAAGCATCGGCAAACAGTCCTTTGCAGAAATCAAAAACAGTTTTGTCCGAATTGACAAGAAAGCGCATATTAAGGAAATTCGTAAGGGATTCCTCGTCAAATCCGGGAAGCAGATCAAGGGAAAGCTTTATCCTTCCCGCAGCAATGTCTTTGTTCATACAGTAGCTGCTTAAGTTAAAGATACATATTCCGGAAACTCCGTTTTCTCTGAAAAGTACCTCTCCGCTCTCGGAACCGATATTTTCGTTATCATATATAAGACTTACATTTGCCTCGCATCTGACACCGTTTAATGCCTTTAGAAAGCCCTCCTGACAGTCAAGCTTTGTAAGACCCGGTTCAAGCTTTGTACAGGTCACTCCAAGGGTTTTTAAAAGGTCATAGCCGTTCTGACGGTCCTTCTTTAAAAGACCTGCCTTTCCGCCGCAGGCAAGGATAACTTTATCGAAATGCTCACGTTCCTTCTGACCTTCAACCGAGATCAGAAATCCGCCCTCTTCGTCCCTTACGATACAGTTGACATAGGAGTTTGTCCGAATCTTTACGCATAAGGAACGAAGTTCCGCTTCACAGACATCCCTTACGGCCCTTGCCTGTTCACAGTAGGGATAAAGATATCCGCCCTTTTCGCGGATAAGAAGTCCCAGCCTTGAAAAACAAAGCATCAGATCGTCAAAACCGAATCTTTCCAAAGCCTTTTTAACAAACTCGGGAGAATCGGCATTGTAATATTCAAAAGACATATTTGTATTTGAAAAATTGCACTTTCCGTTTCCGGTGCGAAGTATCTTCTTCCCGGTTTCATCGTTTACTTCAAACAGGGTAACGTATGCACCGTTTCTGGCCGCATACATGGCAGCCATCATACCCGAAGCTCCTGCACCCACAACACAAACTCTGTTCATTCATGCCTCCGTCAGATCAGGTGAAAACGGTCAAGGATCCTTACAAGCTTACCGCCGCCGGGGAATCTCTCCATTTCTTCTGCCGTAAGACCCTTTAACAGGATCATTGCGATGAAGTATACAAAGGCTCCGATGATGATCTCAAGTATTATGAGAAGCCTGTGGTATCCGCCCTTTGTGAATATCCTGTTTAACAAAAAGATCACAAGACCCATGACAGCCGCACATAAAGAAGGGGTGATAAAAGTCTTTTTAAATTCCTGCCTGTAGTTGATGGTCTTGGATATGGAATAGATATTAAGGACCACCATGATGGCAGAAAAGATATTGTTTGAAAAAGCAACGGCATAAATGTTCCAGTCTGTAAACTTAAGCAGACATACAAGAACCGTTACATGAACAACAAGGGCAATGAGTGCGTGTGTAATGGGCTTGCTTAATTTGCTCATACCCTGAAGGATACCGTTTGTCAGCGTTGATAAAGAGAAAAGAACGATTCCCAAGGCTCCTATCCTTAAGAGCAACGGTCCTGTCTCATTGGTGGTGGAGAACAAAAGGTACATGATCTCGGGAGCAAGTATGGCCATTCCCAAAGCACAGGGGATCGAAACCGCCATCGTTACTCTTATGATGCTTCCGATCTTTCTTCTTGCCTCACCGTACTCTTTGTTTCTCATGACGCCGGACAATGTGGGTACGCTGGAGGCTCCCATTGCATTTGCCATTGCGATGGGCACGTTTATGAGTACAAGATATTTACCGGAGTAAATACCCCAGTTTACGGACTTGATGGCTTCAAGTCCCTTCTCCACCATGATCCTGTTATGAATGAACTGATCAAGGAAATTGGAGATGTTGTTAACAGTTGAGCTGATGACAACGGGAACTATAGTAAGTATCAGGGACTTGTATACAAATCCGGTGCTTTCGATAACCGTTGTATTGTCCCTTGCGATCTTTCTTTGCTGTTTCTTAAAGTGAAGCTTATATACAAAAACAAGAAATGCCAGAGATGCCGCTGCACCTATGGAACATCCGAGGGTAGCTCCCGCAGCTCCGTAAGCATTTTTGTAATTTTCGTTATTTAATAAAGCGCCGACTTTCTGTCCTTTTCCGGAAAGAAGGAAGGCGGATGTAAGGCTTACTGCGATCAGAATGATCTGCTCGATAAGCTGTGAGCAGGCTGTGGGAACCATTGTACCCATACCCTGGAAATAACCTCTGAAAACACCCATTATCGCTACGATGAACAGTGTGGGCGCAAGGACCCTCAGTGCCATGTAACTCATGGGCTCGTTCATCATATTGGATAGGCTTTCCGCAAAAATGTATACAAGGGAAGAAGCCAGGAAACCTACAACAAATGCGAATATAAGAGTGCATCTGAAGATCTTGTTTGCGTTCTTATACTGACCTTTGCTGATCCTTGCCGCTACAAGCTTGGATACGGAAAGGGGAATCCCGTAGGATGAGACCGTAAGGATGATGCTGTAGATCTCATATGCTGCGGAATAATAACTGTTTCCTACATCCCCGATGATGTATGTAAGGGGGATCCTCTTTAATAGTCCGAGCATTCTTACCAGAACCCCGGCAAAAGCAAGGATACCGCCCTGAACGATAAAGTTATTCAGTTTGTTTTTGCTACCGGCTTCAGCCATCAACCATTCTCCCTTGTTATCCCAATACCGTTTAAGATCTCATCCTGCAGACTTTCCATTTCGCTTCTTTCTTCCTCGGTTTCGTGATCGAAACCGGAAAGATGTAAAAGACTGTGAGTGATGAGAAATGCAATCTCTCTTCTGAAGGAGTGTCCGTACTCTTCCGCCTGTCTGTGGGCATGCTCAAGTGAGATCATTATATCCCCGAGAATAAGCTCTCCCGTTTCCATATCAAAACACTCGGGATCACCTTCCTTTATATGCGAAAAATCTCCGGCGGTCTCAAACTCCAGTGCCGGAAATGACAATACATCCGTTGACTTGTCCATATCACGATATTCTCTGTTGATCTCATGAATGGTCTCATCATCCGTAAAGGTAAGGTTTAAGGAATAATCCTTAAAAGGGCATTCAAGCCGCTCCATTACCGTAAGAGTCAACTTTTTGACCAGTTCTTCTCCGTCGAAGGGAAGAACCTCCTCCGTTTCGTTCTCAACGTAAAAAGTCATAATAAAGCACCTCTCGTAACATTATCTCACGGACATTATTAAAATCAGATCGTGAAAGCTGACTGGCTTTTAGTGCATCCTGTATCTGCTGCTTCATGAGTAATGCTTCTATAAGCTCTTTGTAGTCAACCGCCTGTTTTTTGTTTTTCTTAAAGATCATCATCAGGGTGGACATCAGTTTATCGGATAAATAAACTACCGCAGCCTCTTTTATGATGATGGGCTTTGATTTATCGGAAAAATCAAGCAATGTCTTTGCGGCTTCCGGAGGGAAATGGTTCTTCATTACAAAATCCACCATTTCTTCTTCGCTGTAGGAAAAGGCCGGCTTTATACGGTGATAATATGCAAGATTTTTAGCCACATCCACATTGAGACCGCAGGCATTTGCGATACGTTCCGTAAGATATGCGGTGTGGATGCTTCTCCAGTATTCTTCTTCCGACTTCTCTCTAAGGCTTATAAGAGTCGCATTTTCCTGATCGTTAAGCTCAAGATAACGGTTTCTGAATCTGTTCACCACATATTCGTTGAAGTATTTAAGTACAACAAACATGATGATGGAGTTGATTACGATATTTACGATGGGGTAAATAAACTGCTCAGCTGAAAACTCCTTGTTCTCAAGGAAGATAAAGCCCGCTACTTCAAGAACAAACAGGCTGGCCATAGAAATAAAAATTGAGCCGCCGACATTGAAGTTTTCGTCTATGTTTTTAAATACAACGATACTGATGACCGAAGCCATGAAATATACAAGGAATGTATAAAGGCCGGGGCTTTGGGACAAAAGTGTCGAGAACGTTATAAGCCCTGAAACCATGCATATTCCAACAACCGAATTTGAAAATAAGGCAAGGGCTATACCGAGGCTTACGAACAGCCATCCGCCTCTGTCGATGAAAGGGAAAAGCAGTGACAGTATCAGGGAACAGCAGTAAACAAGAAGAAATCTGTAAGGCCGTTCTCTGTTATCGTAATCGAGCCCGTCCGAATTTAATTCGTAGCTGTAAACAAAGGTCATAAAGAACGCAAAGAAAGCCGTGGTAACAAGGATCTGGATCATTTCTCCCTTTGACTTACTTTTAAGAAAGCATACTCCGGCCGTAAGAAGAACTGCTCCGAAGAAAATTATGAGATTTGTAATGAACACTTTCTTTCTTGCTACGGCTTCCATTTACTGACCTTCTTAACGATTCTTTTTATCTTTTCTGACACCCGAGCCTGCATCCTTTGTGCGGCTTTCGTACTTCTCGTAAGCATTTACTATCTTCTGTACAAGGGGATGACGCACAACGTCGGCTCCCGTAAGCTCGCAGATGGATATGCCTTCGATCTTTTTAAGTATCTTTGTGGCTACATCAAGGCCGCTCACAACATCTTTGGGAAGATCCTTTTGCGACGCATCACCCGTAATAACAACCTTGGAACCAAAGCCTATACGGGTTAAGAACATCTTCATCTGTGCGGGAGTGGTATTCTGGGCTTCATCAAGGATGATATAGGCATCCTCAAGGGTACGTCCTCTCATATATGCAAGAGGAGCTACCTCGATAAGCCCTTTTTCCATATTCTTTAAGAATGCATCCGCACCCATTATCTGATAAAGGGCATCATAGAGAGGCCTTAAGTAGGGATCCACCTTGCTCTGCAGATCTCCCGGAAGGAAACCCAGTTTCTCTCCCGCTTCGATGGCAGGCCTTGTAAGGATGATCTTGTTTACCTCGTTGTTTTTAAAGGCGGTGATGGCCATGGCCATTGCAAGATAGGTTTTACCCGTACCTGCGGGACCTACACCGAATACCACCATATCCTTCTTCATCGCATCCACATACTTTTTCTGGCCCATGGTCTTGGGTTTGATGGGCTTTCCGTTCATTGTGTGGCAGATGATGTCTTTATCAAGGATTTCGATGGCATCCTCGTTCTTTTCACGGCTTAAGGAAATGGCATAGTTCATTTCCTGTTCCTCAATTCCTTTGTTTGAAGAAACCTTTAAAAGCTGTTTCATCATATTGATGGCATGCTCTACATTTTCTTCTTCACCCTCGATCTTGAGAGTACCGTTTCTGTTAACGAAGGATACGGAAAGCTCCTTTTCCATCTGGAGCATGTATCTGTCATTGTTGCCAAAGAGTGTTCTTAACTCGTCGGCAGAAAATTCAACTGTTTTTTCCATAATGTTTCTTAAATCTTGAAAATTCTCTTATGTTGCGCAGGTTACTTGTGGTAGGGCTCGTTTGCCAGAATCTTAAAGGCTCTGTAGATCTGTTCCGCAAGTATTACACGCATCAATTGGTGTGGAAAGGTAAAATCAGAAAAAGAGAGAAGAAAATCTCCTCTTTTTTTCACGTTATCCGAAAGACCCAGTGATCCGCCTATGACAAAGTCGATGCAGTTGTATCCCAAAAGACATATCCTGTCGATCTTTTGGGAAAAAGAAGGACTGTCAAGCCTTTCTCCTTCAACCGCAAGAAGAATCACGTATTCATTCGGCTTTATAGAGTTTAAGATGCGCTCCCCTTCTGTTTCCAGGATCTTCCTGTTTTCGGCTTCCGATGCATTATCGGGAGTCTTTTCATCGGGAAGTTCCACAATCTCCGTCTTTGAAAACTTTGAGATACGTTTTGTATATTCGGCGATGGCATCCCTGTAAAAAGCTTCTTTTATTTTTCCTACGCAGATTATCCTAATCTTCATCTTCGTTTTCAAAAATTTCGGAATAATATCTGTCGGTTACATAGAAGGCAAATCCGGGAGCAAGATCCTCAAATTCGCTTTCGCAGGCGGATACGGCCATGTTTGATATAACAAGGCTTTGTTCCTCCATAGTAAGATCGTCACCCGCAATATCGAAACGACCCGCCTTCTTCTGCTCCTTCAGGAAAGTAACCAGCTTCTCTATGTCTTCTTTTTCCTTGTCTACTTGCGGAGCAAGTTTCTTTGCGGTAAGAAGCGCCTTTACTCCGGAAAGCAGGAATATTAAGAACAACACGCCCATGACTATGGTGGTCAACCAGAAGGAATAACCGCTTAAAGGAAGCCTGATCACACCCAAAAGGTTGAGTAAAAGGACTATGATACCCACTGCTCCGCAAAGGATCAATGCGGAAGAACCGGAACGGTTCTCGGTATATTTGTCCGCCAGGGGCTTGTAATTCTCAGCTTTCTTTCCACCTGAATTCTTGATATTGTCAAGGATCAGGGAAATCTCGTCATCATTAAGACCTTTCTGCTTCAGGGTATCGATGATCTGAGCCAGCACTTCGTTTGCGTCAACGTGGCAGTTGCACTCTCCGCACATCTCCTGATTGTCAAAGGCGGCTTCATCCTCGCTTATATATCCTTCAAATTCATTGTCTTCGGAAGCGTCTTCAAGACTGGCAACCAAAGCGGTCTTGCAGTCGGGACAGATCTTTATTCCGTCCACATATTCAAGTTTACATCTGGGACACCAGGCCATAATGTGTTCTCCTTACTTGTTGCTTAAGTAGTTGTCGATACCCTTTGCCGCAGCCTTACCTGCGCCCATTGCAAGGATAACCGTAGCGGCACCCGTTACAGCGTCACCGCCTGCGAATACACCTTCCTTGGAGGTCTGACCGAATTCTTCCTCGGCTACGATACATCTTCTCTTGTTTGTATCAAGACCTTTTGTGGTGGAAGCGATAAGGGGGTTGGGGCTTGTTCCGAGAGCCATGATCACGCAGTCTGCCTCGATATCATATTCGGAACCTGCAACTTCAACGGGGCTTCTTCTTCCGGATTCATCGGGCTCTCCAAGCTCCATCTTAATGAGCCTTATGCCCGTTACCCAGTCGTTTTCGTCGTGAAGGATCTCAACGGGATTTCTTAAGAGGTCAAAGATGATGCCCTCTTCCTTTGCGTGATGAACTTCTTCAGCTCTTGCGGGAAGTTCTTCTTCGGAACGACGATATACGATATGTGTTTCGGCACCGAGTCTTAATGCGGTTCTTGCAGCATCCATTGCCACGTTACCGCCGCCCACAACAACAACCTTCTTTGCATGCATGATGGGCGTTGCGGAAGAAGAGTCAAATGCCTTCATGAGATTGCTTCTTGTAAGGTATTCGTTTGCGGAAAATACGCCGTTTGCGTTCTCCCCGGGGATTCCCATGAATCTGGGAAGACCGGCACCGGAACCGATGAATACGGCGTCAAAGCCTTCTTCTTCCATCAGTTCGTCAATTGTGATGCTCTTACCGATCACCACGTTTGTTTCAATCTTTACGCCAAGGGACTTAACGTTTTCAATCTCCTTTGCAACGACTCTTTCCTTGGGAAGACGGAATTCGGGTATACCGTAAACAAGAACGCCGCCTGCCTGGTGAAGTGCCTCAAAGATGGTTACGTCATAACCAAGCTTTGCAAGATCCCCTGCACAGGTAAGACCTGCAGGGCCGGAACCGATGATGGCAACCTTTTTGCCCTTCTTTTCGGAAGCAGGCTGGGGCTTTCTGCCATTTGCGCATGCAGTATCGGCAACGAATCTTTCGAGCTTGCCGATGGATACGGGCTCACCCTTGATACCTCTGATACATTTTCCTTCACACTGGCTTTCCTGAGGACATACACGTCCGCAGACAGCGGGAAGTGCGCTGGATTCGGAAATAACGTCATAGGCTTTGTCGAAGTTTCCTTCCTTTACTTCATGAATGAACTCGGGAATGTTGATGGAAACGGGACATCCCTTTACACACTGAGCGTTTTTGCAGTTTAAACATCTTTCTGCCTCGGCCATTGCTTCTTCTGCATTATATCCGAGACAAACTTCTTCGAAATTCGTGGCGCGGACTTTGGGCTCCTGCTCACGAACGGGTACTTTCTTTAATACGTCCATCTTATTTCTTCCTCCTTAGCAGTTTGCGCATCCGCCATGATGTGTCTTGCCTTCTTTTGCGGCAAGATAAGCTTCGCCTTCGGCGGTCTTGTAGATTGCCTGGCGTTTCATGGCTTCATCAAAATTAATAAGATGTCCGTCGAATTCGGGTCCATCTACACATGCAAATTTGATCTTATCACCCACGGAAAGTCTGCAGGCTCCGCACATTCCGGTACCGTCCACCATAATGGGGTTCATGCTGACAACGGTGGGAAGGTTTAATTCCTTTGTAAGCTTGCATACGAACTTCATCATGATCATGGGTCCGATGGCTACGCATACATCATACTGTTTTCCTTCGTCAACAAGGTCCTGAAGGCACTTTGTTACCATTCCTGAACGTCCGTAGGAACCGTCATCCGTTGTTACATAGAGATTGCCTGCAACGGCTTCCATTTCTTTTTCAAGAATAAGGATGTCCTTGGACTTTGCACCTACGATGACATCCGCATTGATACCGTGTTCCTTAAGCCATTTAACCTGAGGATATACGGGAGCGGTTCCGACTCCGCCGGCAATAAATACGATGCGCTTCTTTTTCGTGATCTCGATATCGTCTGTAATGAGCTCGGAAGGCTTTCCGAGAGGACCTACGAAATCATGGAAGGCATCTCCCTTTTTAAGCTTTGACATAAGTAATGTTCCGGCTCCCACAACCTGGAAGACGATGGTGATGGTTCCTTCCTCTCTGTCGTAATCACAGATGGTAAGGGGAATACGTTCGCTTTCTTCATCGGTCCTTACGATCACGAACTGACCGGGAAGACAGGATTTTGCCACTCTGGGAGCCTTAACTACCATTAAGAATATGTTGGCGGTAAGCTCCTCGGCTTTTAAGATCGTGTACATTTTTTTATAGTCCTTTCAAATTAGTTTTGATATAAGGGGGTCAGAATATATTTGTCAGCGCTCTCTGCATTCTCGGTATCAACCGTGTAAAGGGCGCCGTTGTAACAATCAATGGCATATACCGTTCCGGTACGCTTGTTGTTGCCGAAATCATCCTGAATGTACTCCACAACAAGATAGAAATCACCCATGTCCTCAATATGATAGATGGTTGAGTACATAAAGAGATAGGTTCCGTTAACACCTTCTCTGTGAGCGCCAGAAGCATCAAGATAGCCCATATCGATGAGGGTCTGGTTAAGCTTGGTAACGGCTGTTGCGGGATCCAGTTCGGTGTTAAGGGTTACGGAATAGTTTCTCTCAACATATTCGCTCTGGGTTCCGTCGCTTGCATAAACAACAAACTTGTAGGAACTTTCTCCTGCGGGAACCGCTACGGGGCCTGTATATTTGTTTGAAGACTTATCGGGATCCGTTCCGTCGGTGGTGTAATAACAGGTATACATCATGGGAACTTCAACCTCTATAAAGAAAGCGTGCTCATACTCTCCGCTTTCGGGAGTAACCTCCGGCGAGAAGGTAAAGGAAACATCGATGAGATACTTCTTTACGATGGTCTCACTGGGAATATCGTAATCGTTGATGGAAACGGCCTTTACTGTGTAGCTTCCGTATTCAAGGGCAATGGGTCCGGTATAGAGGATACCGTTCTGTATGGGATCCGATCCGTCCAGGGTGTAATAGATCTCGTTGTTGCTTTCGTTCTTAAGAACAAGAGTCTTTACTTCCTGATAAGTTCCCTCGTCAACACTGAATTCCGGCTCACCCACAAGGTAGCTTGAATATGTGTCAAGCACCGTGGTGATGTCACAGTCGGAAAGGATCCTGCTTATGCTGCTGTAATCGGACATTTCTTTTAACAGAGCAATGACATCGTCATATGCTCTCGTTCTGTCCGCGGTCCTGTATTCTTTGTTCTGAGCAATCTCAGTCAGTGTATATACCGCATCATCAAGCTTTCCGAGAGTCTTGTAATATTCTGCGATGGTGAACTTGTATTCTGCATTGTCCTCATCAAGTTCGGAAGCCTTTTCAAGATAGGATATGGCGGAACTGAGATTGTTGTCTTCGGCTGCTTCTTTTGCCTTCTCTATCTGATAATCAAGGGAGTTCGTTCTGGAAACAGACCTGATCATCTTAAGAGCTATGCAGATAACAACAACAATGACAATGGAAATGACCACATAAAAGAGCCATCCTGTCTTGCTTCCTCTCTTAAAGATCAGTCCGAGGAGTGAAGGATTGTCGTCTTCGTCAAATTCCATGTCGTCATATTTGTTTTTTGACGGCTTCTTTTTGCCCGTTCCTCCCGACGAAGGAGCGGTCCGTTTTTGAACGGGCCTTCTTACGGGTTCATCTTCTCCGAATTCCTTCGATACTATTTTTGACATCGTATGACGCATTTCAAGTTCTATATCGATATCGGTGGAGATAACAAGCTCTTCGCCGCATTTTTCACAATACAATTTGCCTTCCGGTATCAATGCACCGCAATTGGGACATTTCATATATCTTTACCTTTCTTTGGCTTCGATCACATTATTCATGAGCATTGCGATGGTCATGGGACCTACGCCGCCCGGAACGGGAGTGATCTTTGAAACATGATCCTTAACATCATCAAAGTCCACATCTCCGCACATTTTGTTGTTCTCATCCCTGTGGATACCCACATCGATGACAACTGCGCCCTCTTTCACATATTCACTGTTGATGAAACGGGGCTTTCCGATGGCAACGATAAGAATATCAGCCTGTTTGCAGATTCCCTTAAGATCGGCAGTCTTTGAATGACAGATCGTTACCGTAGCATTTTCACGAAGCATCAGAAGTGCCATGGGCTTTCCTACGATATTGCTTCGTCCGATGACTACACAGTTCTTTCCTGCGATATCCACATTGCTTCTTTTTAAAAGCTGGATTATACCGGCAGGAGTACATGAAACAAAGCCGGGTTCGCCGACACAGAGGGCACCGACGTTTTCAACGTGGAAACCGTCAACGTCCTTTTTAGGGCTTATGGCCCTGATCACAGCATCCTCATTGATCTGCTTCGGTAAAGGAAGCTGAACAAGAATGCCGGTAACGGAATCGTCCCTGTTAAGACCGTCGATGAGCTTTAAAAGCTCCGCTTCCGTGGTTTCTTCGGGAAGTTCGTATGACAGGGATTTAATACCCACATACTCGCAGGCCTTTTTCTTGTTATTTACATATATGGAAGATGCGGGATCGGAACCCACAAGAATGACCGCAAGGGCCGGTTCTTTTCCTTCCGCCTTTAATTTGGCGCATCTTTCCTTACATTCGTCTTTGATCTGCTGAGATATCAGCTTTCCGTCAATAAGTTCCATATTCTTCTCCGTCAGAATAATCCTGTGATGTTTCCGTTATTGTCAACGTCTATGGAGTAAGCCGCAGGGTTCTTTGAAAGTCCGGGCATCGTCATGATCTGTCCCGTAAGAACAACAACAAATCCGGCGCCTGCGGATACGTAAACATCCCTTACGTTGAGGGTATAGCCTTCGGGGCGTCCAAGCAGCTTGGGATCGTCCGAAAGGGAATACTGAGTCTTTGCCATACATACGGGAAGGTTTCCGAAACCTAACTCCGTGAGTTTATCAAGAGTTTTAGACGCTTCTGTTGAGAAGGAAACATCCTTTGCTCCGTAGATCTTTGTGGCAACGGCATTTATCTTATCCTTTAAAGGCATCTCATCGGGATAAATGGGAGCAAAATGACTCTCCTTTTCATCCAGGGTCTTAAGGACTTTGTCTGCAAGTGCGATACCGCCTTCGCCGCCCTTCTCCCATACTTCAGACAAAGCAAATTCGCAGTTTCTGTCTTCACAGAACTTCTTTACAAATGCGGTCTCCGCCTCGGTATCGGATGAGAATGCGTTAAGTGTAACAACAACCGGAACTCCGTACTGCTGGAGGTTCTCGATATGTTTTTCAAGGTTTACGATGCCCTTCTTAAGTGCATCAAGGTTCTCGGCTGAAAGCTCTGCCTTGGGAACTCCGCCGTTATATTTAAGGGCCCTGATGGTTGCCACAAGAACAACACAGTCGGGCTTAAGGCCTGCCATGCGGCATTTGATGTCAAAGAATTTTTCTGCTCCCAGATCCGCACCGAAGCCTGCCTCGGTGATAACATAATCAGCCATCTTAAGAGCATATCTTGTAGCACGCACAGAGTTGCATCCGTGAGCGATATTTGCGAAAGGACCGCCGTGGATAAGAACCGGTGTATGCTCAAGAGTCTGAATGATATTGGGCTTTATGGCATCCTTTAAAAGTGCGGCCATTGAGCCGACGCACTTTAACTGACCTGCTGTAACGGGTGCTCCGCTGTAATCGTAAGCTACGATTATCCTTGAAAGACGATTTTTCAAGTCCTCCATATCTTCAGCAAGACATAATACAGCCATGATCTCGGAGGCAACCGTAATAACAAAATGATCCTCCCTTGCAACGCCGTCTGTCTTTGCACCCAAACCAACGATAAGGTTTCTGAGGGCACGGTCATTCATATCCATGCAGCGCTTCCAGGTAACGGTCTTGGGATTGATGTTAAGGTCGTTTCCCTGATAGATATGATTGTCAAGGATAGCGGCAAGAAGGTTGTTTGCGCTTGTTATGGCATGGAAATCACCCGTGAAATGAAGGTTAAGATCATCCATGGGAACAACCTGTGCATAACCGCCGCCGGCAGCTCCGCCCTTGATACCAAAGCAGGGACCCAGTGAAGGCTCACGTAGAGCAGCTACCGCTCTTTTGTTCAATTTTCCGAAGGCCTGGGAAAGGCCCACACTTGTGGTAGTCTTTCCTTCTCCTGCGGGAGTGGGATTGATGGCGGTAACAAGAATAAGCTTACCGATTTTATTGTTTTTGTTCTTCTCCCACCATTCATCGGAGATCTTGGCCTTGTACTTTCCGTAAAGTTCAAGATCATCGGCGGGGATACCGATCTTTTTTGCTACTTCGGTTATGGGAAGCATGGTGGCTTCGCGTGCGATCTCAATGTCTGTTTTCATAAATCCTATAATCCGTTCTGTTCAATATAGTTTTCAAGATCCGTCATGGTCATAAGGACGGTTCTGGCCTTGGTTCCCGCTTCTTCGGAAACCACACCCCATTCGGCCAATGTATCCATTATCCTTGCGGCTCTGTTAAAGCCGATCCTGAACTTTCTTTGCAGGTTTCCGATGGAAGCTTTGTCATTCTCGATTATGAACCTTGCTGCATCAAGAAGAAGGTCGTCTTCATCCGATACGTCGCCTCCGCCGGAGGACTTGGAACCGGAAGAAGAACCTGCGGATGAAACTATCTTTGATTCGATATCCGCCTTTGAATCATCGGTTGAAAAATCCTGACCTTTAAGGAAATCAACTACCTTGTTCACATCGCCGTCGGAAACAAATGCGCCCTGCAGACGTACGGGCTTTTTAATTCCCTTGGGGAAGAACAGCATGTCGCCCTTACCAAGCAGTTCTTCGGCTCCGCCCATATCAAGAATTGTCCTTGAGTCTACATTTGATGAAACCGCAAAAGCGATACGGCTTGGCATATTTGCCTTAATTAGACCCGTGATGACATCTACGGAAGGACGCTGCGTAGCAACTACAAGGTGAATTCCGCAGGCTCTGGCAAGCTGGGCCAGACGACAAATGGACTCTTCAACTTCGTTTTTGGCAACCATCATAAGGTCGGCTAACTCGTCAACGATGATGACAAGTCTCGGTAACTTGGCAAAGATATCCGGTGATTCGCCTTCTTTTACCTTGGCTTCCATAACTTCGTTATAGCCCTTAAGGTCACGAACATTCATATCGGCGAATTTCTTATATCGTTCCATCATCTCCGTAACAGCCCAGTTAAGCGCTCCGGCTGCTTTCTTGGCATCGGTGACAACATCGATGAGAAGATGCGGAATTCCGTTATATACACTTAATTCAACCACCTTTGGGGCGATCATGATGAGCTTCACGTCATCGGGATGAGCCTTGTACATGATGCTCATGATTATCGTATTGATACATACCGATTTACCTGAACCCGTAGCACCCGCTATAAGAAGGTGGGGGAAGGAATCGATATCAAATACAATTACTTTTCCTGAGATATCCTTACCAACCGCAAAGGTTAAGCTTGATTTATTGTTTTTAAACTCTGTAGTATCGATAAGGTCTCTTAAAAGAACCGATTGAGCTTCTTTATTGGGAACCTCAATACCCACAACGGATTTGCCGGGAACCGGAGCCTCGATCCTGATATCAGAAGTTGCAAGACTTAACTTGATATCGTCTGTCAGGCCTTTGATCCGGCTTACCTTCGTCCCGAGTTCAGGCTCAAGCTCAAACCTTGTTACGGTAGGACCCTGGCTTACGGAAAC
>JAEEGL014546556.1_pt1 | contig 21952 bp, 13 predicted proteins | sample 9134231 | NCBI WGS metagenome assembly JAEEGL01 (sample SAMN16246548, study PRJNA631951) | gut metagenome | biome: gut microbiome; feature: rumen; material: fiber-attached | host: Bos | place: Iran: Karaj | collected 2018-10 | reverse complement strand
GGTTCAGGAGATTGTTGACGGAGTTAAAAACATCATGATGGAGGAGGAATTGTAATGGAACAGAACAATAATTAACAACCAATGGCTCACAAGCCTCTCGATTTCAAGAACAATCAGCCCGTGCGCTGGTGTCCCGGTTGCGGTGACCACGCCGTGCTCAATGTCCTGCTCAAGGCGATGGCTCAACTGAATATTCCGCCCGAGAAAACCGCTGTGATTTCGGGTATCGGTTGCAGTTCACGTCTGCCTTATTACACCAAGACTTATGCCTTCCACACCATTCATGGTCGTGGCGGTGCTGTGGCAACAGGTTTCAAGACTGCCAACCCTGATATGACTGTTTGGCAGGTATCGGGTGACGGTGACTGTCTGGCTATCGGTGGTAACCACTTCATTCACGAGGTGCGTCGCAACGTGGATCTCAACCTGCTGTTGTTGAATAACCGCATCTATGGCTTGACCAAGGGTCAGTTCTCTCCCACAAGTGCACGCGGTTTCAAGTCCAAATCATCGCCCTATGGCACAGTCGAGGATCCCTTCGTGCCCGCTGAGTTGACATTTGGTGCACGCGGTACCTTCTTTGCCCGCAGCCTTGATGTGGCATTGGACATCAGTCAGGAAGTAATGATGGCTGCAGCCCGGCACAAGGGTTGCTCGGTAGTTGAGATTCTGCAAAACTGCATGATTTTCAACAACGGCATCCACAACTACATCACCGATCGCGAGAATCGTGCTGACCGTACTATCCACCTCGTTCATGGCGAGAAGATGATCTTCGGCAAGGACAACAACCGTGGTCTCGTACAGGATGGTTTCGGCCTCAAGGCAGTGACAATCGGTGAAGACGGTTATACCATCGACGACGTGCTTGTTCACGATGCTCATTGTGAGAGCAACTTCCTGCATCAGATGCTGGCCAAGATGGATGGCATCGACCTGCCCGTGGCACTCGGCGTTATCCGTGCCGTTGAGGCTCCCACCTACGAGACTGCTGTTGCCGAGCAGGTGGAGGAAGCCAAGGCGAAGCATGGCTTCACCTGTCTGGAAGATGTCATCATGGCTGGTGACACCTGGCAAGTGGAATAATACAGAATGATTTCTAAATCAGGGCATTTATGGTGCCCATGATGCAACCTAACAGTGCTCCGAGCCACACGATGGCGCGGAGCTCTTTTTTCATCACATCCAGGATGATGGCTTCGGCCTCGTTCATGTCCATGTCGTTGATGCGCTGCTCAATGATGCCACTGATGTCGATGTCCTGCAGGATACGGGGCAAGTGCTCGGTGATGATGACACGGTAGGCGCTCAGGATGCCGCTCTTGGCTTGGGTCACCTGTTCGTCATGATCTTTCATTAGGCTGCTCATGGTCATCGCCATCAGTTGGCCGGACTGTTCCTGAACCAGACCATCAACCATCTGTTGCGAGTTGTTTTGAAGAATTTCGTTGATGTGTTTGGCAAGGATGCCTTCCACTAGCTGTGCGATGGGTTGCAGTAATATGTCAGCACCAAATTTTCCTGCTACACTTTTACGCGTCTTTTCCATGACGTGCTGCGTGGCCATCCTGGCAATGCTGTCGCCCAGGCGGCTATCTTGCAGTTTGGAGGTAATCATCTTGGAGACACCGCCAGTCACGTTCTCCCGCATGGCGGCGATGTCGTCTTGCGTCAGATAGTGGCCGGCAAACTGCTCGATGGTCTCATCGTTAGCACTTTGAGTGGCCACAAACTCATCAATGGCGTCATTGATTTTGGCCAACATATCATCACTTAACAGACTCTTTTCCAGCACTTCGCGATTCATCAAGTTCTCGCTTACCGCTTTGCCGATGGCTCCAGCGATACGGGCTTTCTCCTTGGGGATAATGCCGGGCGTGAATGGAACCTTGATACCGAAGATATATTTTGCATGATGTGGCCTGAACAACATCCTGATGGCGATGTCGTTAGTGATATAACCGATGGCGGCGCCCACAATCGGGCCTATCAAATAATGATACATAGAATAAGAACCTAAAGCCTAATCACCTCAAATCCACGACCTGAGTTCCAGCGGGAACCATCGACTTGTCGAAGGTGAAGGTTGAGGCGGGGAGTGACTGGTGCTTGTAGTTGGTGATTTTTATGATGTAAACCGACTTGTCGCTCATCTCAAAACGAGCTGTCCGTAGCAATGAGGTCGTCTCGTCGAAATAGAGCCATAAGGTCTTGATGGCATCTTTCTTGGCCTTGGGGGTCAGCTTGATGACATAAGTCTTGGCGGTTTTGGCCTTGGCCTTCTTCATGTTGAAGTTGGCCTTGAAATGACGGGCTGCAGCGATGGGGTTGGTCATCTGCAGTTCATCAGGTGATGGGGTAGTGATGTTGACTTCGTCGGTCAAGGGAGACCATGACCATTGTGTCTTGCCGTCATACCAGCATTTGGCCTCTGGTGAGATGACGCGGAATTTGTTGCCCTGCATGGCAATCGTTCCCTTACTGGTCCCATCGGGTGTGGTGATGCTATAAGATGCCGTCGCACCGCCACTAGCATTGATAGCGGCAATACACTTGTCAAGCATGGCACTTGGGGCTTGGGCCACGGCGATCATCGTGGCCAGAGCCATGAGAATTGCGATATGAATTCTTTTCATTGTCATTTATCTCTCTCTTTTTTAATAATTCTAGTATCCCTAGATTATCTAGAGACTCTAGATCGTCTAGATAGCAAAAAGAGTGCCAACTCTGGCACTCTTGATAATAAGTTGATTGTCACAGGAAGAGTTGCTCGATGTCCATGGGGCTGACGAGCACCTGACGGGGTTTGCTGCCCTGGGCGGGACCCACGATACCAGCGTGCTCCATCTGGTCCATCAAGCGGCCGGCACGGTTGTAGCCAATCTCGTAGCGGCGTTGTAGTGACGAGGTGCTTGCCGTGTTGCCCATAACGATAAACCTGACGGCCTCCTCAAACAACGGATCGCGATCCTTGACATTACCCACATTGGCTTCGCCGCCGCCACCCTCGTCTTTGCCGACGTACTCGGGCAGCATGTAGGGCTCCTCGTGGTTGATGTCACGGTCTTTATCTTCCTGATCTTTGATAAAGTCGCAGATGCGCACGATGTCGGGTGTATCAACAAACGGGCACTGCAAGCGCGTCAATTCGCCATCGATCTGGAAAAGCATGTCACCGCGACCGATGAGTTGCTGGGCACCCCGTCGGTCAATGATGATCTGGCTGTCGATACCCTGGGCCACGGCAAAGGCGATGCGGCCAGGGAAGTTACCCTTAATCAGACCAGTGATGACCTTGGACGACGGACGTTGCGTAGCGATGATCATGTGGATACCCACGGCACGGGCCTTTTGGGCAATGCGCACCAACGGTGTTTCGACCTCCTTGCCCGCTGTCATGATCATGTCACTGAACTCGTCGATGATACCCACGATATAGGGCATGTACTGATATTTCTTGTTGCCGTGCTCGTCGCGCACTTCACGCAACTCACGGCGCCACAGGTCATTGTAGTCGCTCACATTGCGCACCTTCACTTCCTCGAACACACTATAGCGGTTCTCCATCTCCTGGACGAGGCAGTTCAGTGTCTTAATGACGCGGTCGGTGTCGGTAATAATGGCTTTTTCCTCACCAGGAGCCTTTGCAAAGTAATATTTCTCCAGGTCGGCATATACGCTGAACTCCACACGCTTAGGGTCAACAAGGACAAACTTCAACTCCGACGGGCCCTTCTTGTAGAGTAGCGATGTGATAATGGCATTCAGTCCCACCGATTTACCTTTACCGGTTGCACCAGCGACGAGCAGGTGAGGCATCTTGGTCAGGTCGGCGATAAACACTTCGTTGCTGACCGTGCAACCCAGGCACATGGGCAACTTGGCGCGTGTCTCCTGGAAGGCCTTTGAACCTAATACCTCACGCATGGGTACAACCTGCGGGTCGCGGTTGGGTACCTCGATACCAATAGTGCCCTTGCCAGGCATGGGGGCGATGATGCGGATGCCTAAAGCGGCAAGGCTCAGGGCGATATCATCCTCCAAGCCGCGAATCTTGTTCACGCGCACACCATCCTGCGGTACGATCTCAAACAATGTCACCGTGGGACCCACATGTACCATGATCTCCTTGATCTCGATGCCATATTTGCTCAGGGTGTCGCGGATGCGTTCCTTGTTCTCGTCCTGTTCTTGCTTATCAACGCTGTTAGGATTCATGCGGATGTCCTGCAACAGGTCAAGGGTGGGGAAGCGATAGTGTATGTATTCGCCTGTGGGATCATGCGGATTACTGAACTCTTTACCAGCTGCAATAGGTTTGAGGTGGGCAGCCTCTGAGGAATTGCTGCCTGCCGCATCGGACGATGCTTTCTGGTTCGCCCTTCTATTTCTGGAGATTCTGCCGGGATACGATGTGTTCTTTGCCTCATTTTCCTGAGCGTACTCATCGTCAATTTTTTGTTCACCTCCCAAGAAGGTGGACTGGCCAGGTTCACTGACCACCTCCTCGGCTTTCTCCTTACTGCGGTTACGTTGTTTCTCAAGCCCTTTCTGAACTTGATGATAAAGATTTGCGAACGTCTGATAAGTGAGGAAAACCCATAGCATGAAGATGGCTAAGTTGACAGCAACCATGCCATAGATGCCCACCAATCCCAATAGCCACTTATTGGCATAGAAACCGAAATAGCCGCCCAAGGGGAAGAAAGTGATGGGTTTCATAAAATAGGTTGCGGCACCAACAATCATCGAGAAGGTGAAGATGCTGAACAGGCATACGAGAGAATAGGAGAAGAAATGGGCTTTCTTCTTCATCAACAGTCTCATGCCCAAGGTACCTAACCAGATGACGATGATAAATGCGGCAACACCCACACCATTGGCAATGAGGAAGTCGCTCAAGGAGGCACCGACGGCTGCTCCGGCATTGCGGATCTTTTCAGGCATCTGTGCATTCTCGATCATCGAGTAGTTGGCAACGCGATTCTGGTCACTCATTCCCGCAGCGATGAAAAACGACAGGAACGAGATCAGCAGATAGATGGCGATAAACAGCATGATAATGCCCATGCCCACCTTAATACGGCCATTTTGGAAGAAGGCTTTAAAGCGTTGCCATTTGGTAACGTTTTCGTTATCGATGGCTTCTTCCACCTCTCGGGACTTACGGTAGTCCTCCGATTTCTTCACGCCACTGATGTCAGGGTTGAAAAAGCCCTGATTATCATTGATTTTCTTGTTTTGATTACTTTTATTTTTGCCCATTTTACTATCGATAAGATTTAGGGGTGTAAAGTTACAAAATAAAATTGGTTTACAAACGCAAACCGCAATTATTTTTCAAAAAAAATTTTTTAGTATTAGTCTTTTTTCCAGAATGAGCGTGTAAAGATGACCAGAACGGTAAAGAGCTCGAGACGGCCAACCATCATCTCGAAGGCCAAAACCCACTTGGCTCCAGGATGCAAGGCTACCCATGACCCGTTAGTGCCCGTGACACCATGACCGATACCCACGTTGCTGATGGCAGACATGGAAGTGTACATGGCATCAAATACTGGAATCCCATAGAACGTGAGGTACAAGGCCACTATCATGATGATGCCAATGTAAACAGTGAAGAAGGTGTTCACCTTGCTCACCACGTGGCTGGGCACGGGTTTGCCGTCGATATGGACGGCCTTCACCGCGTTGGTGTGGAGTACACGGTAAAACTCGTTGGCTGTATGCTTGAGCAGTACGATGAGGCGGTCCATCTTGGCTCCACCCGAGGTGGAACCAGCCATGCCGCCAAAGAACATCATCACCATCAGGATGACAGTGACAAACTCACCGCTGTTCTCGTAGTCAAAGGTGGAGAATCCCGTCGAAGTGATGGCCGAAATCGTGTCGAACGCGCCATATACGAAGCGGTCGAAATTGTTGTCAAGAAAATGCATGTAAGCCATATAGGCAACAATGACCACAGTGGTAATGAGTGCTGTCATACAGTACCACCTGAGGGTGTTGTTATTCATGATTTTCTTGAAATTCCAGCGCATGGCCGCAGCGATGATCGAAAAACTGATACCGCCGATGAACATAAATATAATGACCACAATGAACACGTAACTCGACTGCCAGTAGTCAAGGCCGATATTCTTGGTAGAATAGCCGCCAGTTGAGGTAGTCGTCATGGCATGACACACGGCATCGAACCAGTCCATCGGACCCAGATAGAGCAATATCGTGAGTAATACTGTCAAACCTATATATATGAGCCACAGGTCTTTAGCTGTTTGGCTCACGCGTGGACGCAATCTCTCATGAGTGATACCAGTCACCTCGGCATTGAATAGGGCAATGCCGCCCTTTTGATTCAACATGGGGATGACGGCGAGGGTGAACAGGATAATTCCCATGCCTCCAATCCATTGGGTCATGGCGCGCCAGAACAGTACACCACGAGGTATTTCCTCAACATATCGGATAACGCTCGACCCTGTTGTGGTAAAGCCCGCCATTGTCTCAAAGAAGGCGTCGGTCACGTTGTTGAACGTCTCGGAAAACAGATAGGGCAACATGCCGAAGACCGAGAAGAATACCCAGATAATACCCGTTAGCATCAGTCCCTCGCGTTTGTGCATCGAGGTGCTGCGCGGCTTGATACCAAAAGCCATCAGGGCACCTACTCCCGCGGTGATCAGTGTGCTGTAGATGAACGCCCACAATGACGTGAGCTCATCAAACCACCAGGACACGGCAAGCGGCAAGAGCATGAAGGCTGCCTCGATGAGCAACAGCCACCCCTGCATACGCATGACTATGGCGAAATTGATATTTTGGTTCTTGACCCTGGGCATAGTGGTTATGAGAAATATTTATCGAGTTTGTGGATGGCACCTTGCAGACAGAATACCACCACATGGTCACCAGCCATGATTTGGGTGTTGCCGTCCACGAGGTATCCCTTGCCGTCACGCACGAGTCCGGCAATCGTGAAGTCGCGGCTCAGTTTCAAGTCCTTGACTGGGGCTCGGGTCACGCGGTCTCCTTCCTCGACGATGATTTCGGCAACCTCGGCATCGGCAAGGGCGAGGCAGCGGGCGTTGTCTTCGTCAGCGTCAATCAGGATCTGATAGATGCGGCTTGATGCCAGCAGTTTCTTGTTGACGATGGTACCGATATTGAGCGCCTCGGCTTCGTTAATGAACTGGATATCTTCGACTTGAGCGATGGTCTTTGGTACACCATTAGTCTTGGCGATCATGCAGGCCATCATGTTGACGGCACTGTTCTCTCCCAGGGCAATGAAGGCATCATAGTTGCTCACACTCTCTTCCTCGCTCAACTCGGTATCGCTGAAGTTGCCCTGCACCAGTTTGCAGTTGGGGTAACGTTGTGCGAGTTCGTCACAACGGTTCAGGTCTTGTTCAATGATCTTGATATCAATGTTCTTGCCCAAATTCTTGATCAGTTGTTCGGCGATGTCATTACCGCCAACGATGAGCACACTGTCAACAGGCGATTGAGTCTTGCCGCACACGTCACGCACCTCGTCAATGTGGTCTCGAGTTGTGGCTATATATACAATGTCATTGTTCAAGACGCGGTCATCTCCACGAGGGATGATAATCTCGCGGTTGCGCTTGATGGCCGAGACATGAAGGAAGTGGCTGATTTTGGACACGTCCTTGAGCAGTTGGTTCACGATTTGAGCGTTAGAGCGGATTTTCACACCCACCACGATAAGTTCGCCATCGAACAGCTCAAACCAGTTTCTGGCCCACGTGCGCTTCAAGGCGCTGGAGATTTCTCGGGCGGCAAGGCGCTCAGGATAGATGAGGTTGTCAATGCCCAGGTTGGTGATATGGTCGCGCCACTTGGGGCTGAAGAACTCGTCATTATCGACGCGGGCCACAGTGCGCTTGGCACCCAATTTTTTGGCCATTGAACATGCCAGGATGTTGCGGGCCTCACTCTTGGTCACCGCAATGAACAGGTCGCTTGAACCCGTCTTGATGGCGTTCAGGTCATTGAACGAGATAGCGCTGCCCTGATGGGTGAGCAGGTTGTAGTTCTCGAGGGGCTCAAGTTTCTTGTTCTCAACGTCCATGACGATGATGTCCTGCTCCTCGTTGCTAAGCATCTTGGCTAAATGTGTCCCGACCTCTCCGGCACCGGCAATTACTATTCTCATCGTTATCTATCTATTGTTTTCAGTCTGTAAAAACACATTATAATGTGTCTCACTCCTAACTCCTCACTTCTAACTCATCCCTGATGGCCTTCTCTAGCGACTGGGCATCAATGCCGCAGCGTTCATACAGTTGTGCCACAGTTCCCTGGTGCACAAACTCGTCTTGTACACCCAGCATCCTCAAGCGGTTGGTCTTGTGGTGACTGGTCATCCACTCGGCGACAGCCGACCCGAATCCTCCAACCACGGTGCCGTCCTCGATGGTGATGAGGCTCTGGTAACGCTTGGTGGCTTCTTCAAGTATGCTCTCGTCGATGGGCTTGGCAAAAATCATGTCGTAGTGACCCACGTTGATTCCTTGTTGGGCCAATCGGTTCACCACATCGATGACCTCATTGCCGATGTGCCCGATGCTGAGTACCGTCACACCATCGCCCTGACTCATGCAGCGTCCACGCCCGATGGGTAGTGCCTGCATCTCGTTATGCCAGTCGGCAATGACACCCTTGCCACGGGGATAACGGATGGCAAAAGGTCCCACTCCCTCCTGCTGGGCCGTGAACATGAGGTTGCGCAGGTCGTGCTCATTGATGGGAGATGCCACAATCATCCCGGGGATACAGCGCAGATAGGCCAGGTCAAACAGGCCGTGATGCGTCACACCGTCCTCGCCAACGATACCTCCGCGGTCGATGCAGAAGGTGACAGGCAGACCCTGAATGGCAACATCGTGAATGATGGAGTCATAACCGCGCTGCAGGAATGTGCTGTAGATGGCGCAATAGGGGTGCATGCCATCCTTGGCAAGACCGCCGGCAAAGGTCACTGCGTGGCCTTCGCTGATGCCCACGTCAAAGGCGCGGGTGGGCATGGCTTCCAGCATCATTGACATCGATGTGCCGCTGGGCATGGCAGCGGTAATGCCCACGATTTTATCGTTTTGCTTGGCTAGTTCCACAAGGGTTTTGCCGAACACGTCTTGATACTTGATGGGACCGCCCTTGCCACCCTTGGCGCGCTCGCCGGTTTCCTCGTCAAACTTGCCAGGTGCGTGCCATGTGGCGGGATCGGCCTCGGCAGCTGCAAAGCCTTTACCCTTGACCGTGCGCACATGAATCAGCTTGGGACCCGTCATGTCCTTAATCTCACGGAAAACTTTCACCAGGCGTTTCACGTCATGGCCATCGTAGAGCCCAAAGTAGCGTATATTCAAGCCCTCAAAGATGTTTTGTTGCCCCGAGAACAACGACTTCAACGCATTGCTGAAACGCATAATCAGTCCCTTGCGGTTGTCGTTGATGACATTGTGGCGGCGAAGGAACTGATAAGTCTTGTAGCGCAGTTTGTTATAGCGGTGTGAAGTGTGCAGGTCGCTCATGTAGGAACTTAACGCTCCCACGTTGGCATCGATAGCCATATCATTGTCGTTGAGGACGATGATCAGGTTATTGGGGTTGGTCGTTGCGTTGTTGATGCCCTCAAAGGCCAGTCCGCCGCTGATGCTCGCGTCACCGATGATGGCCACCACCTTGCGTTGCTGGTTGTGCTGTAATTCCGCTGCAATCGCCATACCCAACGCTGCTGAAATGGAATTGGAAGCATGGCCGGCGGTGAAAGTATCGTATTCGCTCTCCTCGGGGTTGGGAAAACCGCTCAGACCGTCCAATTTGCGGTTGTCGTCAAACTGGTCGCGGCGGCCCGTCAATATTTTGTGGGCGTATGCCTGATGCCCGACATCCCAAACCAAGCGGTCGTCAGGTGTGTTGAACACATAGTGCAGCGCTACCACAATCTCGACTGCGCCCATGCTGGAGGCGAAGTGTCCAGGATTGCTTGAGAGCTCGTGAATCATATATTGCCGCAACTCGTTGCACACCTGTGGCAACTGGTCGATGTCCAGTTTACGCAAGTCGGCGGGTGTGTCGATCTGTGCCAGTAGCGGGCAGTGTTCTTGGATGTATGGTTTCGTTGTCATGGCTATTTGTCAGATTTATTTCTCACGTACTTCTTGTAGAGAGGTACAAAAACGATAATGCCCGATGCCACGATCGTAAAGAGCACCATGAAGTCTATTCTTGCCGCACGTGTAAGCAGCAGCCAGCACAGTCCCACCCACAGGAGAAGGATGCAGATAAAGCGGATGGCGTTTCCAGTAGACATAGCATTCTCGTTTTTTAAGTCGTTTTTAATTTACAAAGATAGTGCATTTTTTAAAAATAATCGCCATGATTCTGTTTTTTTCAGTTTTTCTTGATATGTGCTTTTATAAATCAAGGACAGGTGCCAATTGTTTGACACCTGCCCTGAGATAATGTTTTAGATACTTGAGTGAACTTGATTAATTGCTCTGAAGCAGTTTGTCAATAAGAGTGGTAACATCATCGATCTTAACAGATCCGTCACCGTCAACATCGGCAGCCTCGAGATTGATGTTCGTGCCATCACCCTTCAACAGATAGTCAACCAGCATGGTCAAGTCGTCGATGGCTACTGTGCCATTTCCGTCAACATCACCAGCAACTACCACGGGATCTTCACCACCAGGAATTACATAACCCTCATAGGGGTACAGGTTGATGAGCATCTCATTAGCGGTGCTACCATAGCAGCTGAAGTCCCACACCTCATCATCACCGTAAGGATGGAAAGAGAATGCGCCAAACTCAAAATAGCCATTGAATCTCTCATAGAAGCCCCAGTTCATGTGCAACAAGCCATCGGCATCAACACCGTCAAGCACCCAAGCATGACCATCGATGAAGTCAACATTGTGATAAGCGATGGGATGTCCAGCCTCCAACTCGCTGCTGATGAGCGCCTTCCACTCGTCTTCGGTAAATCGATTGTTGTTGTCGCAGTAATAGGACGGATCGAAACCAACCAATTGAACGTCGCTGTTGTAGCCGAAGAATTTAAAGGCATCGCGCTGATCGTAGGAGTAAGCACCAGTAGAGGTGCCTGAGTTGCCGTAACGTGCTTTGCAGGCATGGCCGGCATAGCGGCACAACTTGGCAACAGCCTCGGCCTGCTCATCGGTGTAGCTCAAGAGTGAGACACCGCCCGTTGACGGGTTGTAACGGGTGTAGGCGTCAAGCATTGTGTTGTAGTCAAACGTGGTAGCGTCGAGAGCAGGAATTGTGCCGGTGCCCTGAACGTAGTATGAAGCCATGCCTTCGCTTCCCTCAGGATACTTCCAGTAGTACATGATCTGTGCCATGGCAAGAGGAGCACAACCGACTGCGGTGTGTTCACTGCCCTTCATCGGGGTGAAACGGTCCATAGGCTCATTCTGGCCCCAATTGGTAACCGTCAACGGAGCTACGGGAGTTACACTTCTGGTGCTTTTGGGGGGAACAAGTTTTCCCTTGTAGCTCTGAATGATCTCGATCTGCTTCTTGTACATGCCCAATTGGTCCTTCATGTTGCCAGGCATGTCGCTCATGTCGATGTTACCCTTTTCACCATAGGCGAGAATCTGGTGGGCACGGTCATCACCAGCGACAATGACCCAACCACCACCCTGGATGTTGAATACATAGAAGGCGTTACCCTCAACAGCCGACTTCTCGGTGTAGGTGAGCTTGATGTCGGACAAAGAGTTGGCTTTGATTGTGGCAGCTTTTTTTTGCTGGAGGAACTTGCTGGCTACAACGCGAGCCGAATTAGCATCGATGTTACCAGCAGAGGCATTAAATGCCATCAGGCCTAAAGCGGCCACCAAGGTTAAAGTTGATTTTAAGTTCATAGTTTTTATGAATATTAGTTAATGAATAAAAAAGAAAATATCTCTGGTTAATAGATGAGCATCAAAACCACAAGTAAACTGAATATCAGTCAATGCCGCTCTTAAGCACTTGACTGAAACCGAAAGCAAAAGTAGCAATTATTTTTGGTATAACTATCATGTATAATCATTTTTTTTGCTTTTAGTCCAATAAAGTATTGTTTTTGTTAATAATCAAGTGGAATCAACGCTATGGTCGATTCCACTTGAATAATGCCACAATGGCTTATGTCCTAATCGATTAATTGCTTGAGAGCAGTGCGTCGGTAAGAACTGTTAAATCATTTATTGATAACCCTGGGTGGGTGCCATTGAGCAGGTAATCAATGCATTGGGTTACATCAGTGATGGTGAATGGCTCATTGCACTTGGCCATGTTTCCAATGATGTTAAGTTGGCCACCCTCACAGTCGATGAGTGTCGGCTGTCGGGCACTGTTGATGTAGTAATAGAATTTCAGGTCATAGGTGCCTGCTTCAAGAGTCGTGGGCAACGTGATCGTCTTGTTCAGAGGACTGCCCTGGGTGAAATCGGTGGTGGTGATGCTAATCGGGTCGCTCGTAGCGATTCTCATATCGTTGTTATTAACGATGCTGAAGATGAAGTTCACCATATCGCTGGAGGTGAAGATGTTCACGTTGAGGGCCTCAAGAGGCATTTCCTCACCCAGCACCAGCAAGTCGGAGGGTACATTGATTGCATCAGCCTCGACGAAGCAATAGGTGGGCGGTTTCACGCCAATGAGCATTTCATGTCCAGAGTTGAACTTGAGAACCTCGCCGGTACGGTGGGTCATGTTCAGGGCAGTAGAAGTGTACCAGCCGTCGCAGGTGCCATACCAGCCGAAGTTGAAATGGAACATACCGTTGTTGTTATAGCCGTCGCACACAAAGGCATGACCACCTCCACCATTCACGTCATCGGCCGAATACAGGATGGGACGACGGGCATCCAGTTCTTCCCTGATCATGGCCTCCCATTGTTCGTTGGTGTAATTCTGGCTCCACCAGCTAGAGCGGCTGACATTCTTGGCACTGGAGCTAAAACCAAACTTCTTCATAGCAGACAATTGACTGGTTACTGTGGCGCCGCTGCCATCAGGGTGATAGTCCATTCTAACGGCTTGACCACAGTAGCGGGCGATCTTAGCAACGGCTTGTGCCTGCTCATCGGTATAGGTGTCTTGAATCAAAGCGCTCTGATCCCAATCCCAATGGCAGTAGGATGTGAGCATCATGTTGTAATCAAAGGTGGTCTCGGGAAGCGAGGGAACGGTCTGACCGATGGAGTAGCAGTAGAAAGAACTTAAGGAAGGGCTAGAGGTAGGATATTTCCAGTAGTACATCACCTGAGTCATTGCTGTGGCGACACAGCCCACTGCGCAATATTCGCCTTGATAAACAGGGCATTGCATGCAGTAGGGCCATTCTTGTCCCCAGATGGCCTTAATGAGTGGTTCTACCGTGCCATTGGTAGCTTGCAAAGTTGGTGCAGAGACCTTCAAGTCGGGATTGGCTTGCAGGTATTCGATTTCCTCCTTATAACCTCTCATCAGCGCCTTGAAGTTATCGGGAAGTTTGTTGAAGTCAAGGCGTCCTTGGTCGCTGAAACCCAGCACCTGGCGTGCGCGATCCTCACCTGAAATGATAATCCAACCGCCGCCCTTGATGTTAAAGGCGTAGTAAGCATGTGCACTGCTAGTGATGCTTGAGGCTTCGGAATAAACGAGTTTGAGGTCGGCTTGCGTTACCGATTTGAACGTTTTGTTTGTAGCAGCTTGCTGTTTCAGGAACATGTTTGCCACGTTACGGGCGCTGTTGGCATCGATGTTGTTGGCAATGGTCTGCATGGGCAGCATTGCAAGACCTGCCAATAGGCAGGATAACAAGATTCTTTTTTTGATACTCATAAGTTGTAGAATGTTGATAGTTGTTTTGGTTAATTGTTATATGAATGATAGTTTATTACTTTGACGTGCCAAATATAGCGGTTTTTTTGATAAAATGATACAATGAAGCCGTATTTTTTGAATTATTGTAGATTTATGGGTGTTTTTAATGGAAAACGATGGCCTTTTTGACATTTTTTCTGATAAATAGAATTGCAGGGTATAAAGATAATTGTTAATTTTGCGACAATCTATATGGACATTAACCAATTAGTAAATACTAGAAGCAAAAGTTATTATTCACATTAATATAAATATTTTCAATGAACAACTTCGTTTATAACATACCTGTAAAGGTGTATTTCGGTGAGAATCAGCTGTGCCACTTAAGTGAGGAATTGGCAAAGTTCGGCAAGCGCGTTCTTTTGACCTATGGTGGTGGATCGATTAAACGCTCTGGACTGTATGACGCTGTCGTGGCCGAGGTCAAGAAGGCAGGCATGGAATTGTTTGAACTATCGGGTATTGAGCCTAATCCTCGCATCGACAGTGTGCGCCGCGGTGCTCAGATGTGTAAGGAGCACAACATAGATGTACTGCTCGCTGTGGGTGGCGGCTCAACCATCGATGCCACTAAGTTTATGGCGGCTGGCGCAATGGTCGATAATGATCCGTGGGACTTCTTTAATGAGAAGTGGGCTCCCATCAAGGAGGCTTTGCCCATCATTTCTGTTCTGACCCTCTCGGCAACGGGTAGCGAAATGGATGCTGGCGGTGTCATTAGCAACCCCGAAACCAACGATAAAATCGGTCGAGTGGAATCGCCCACGCTGTTGCCCAAAGTATCCTTCCTTGACCCCACGGTGACTTATACCGTTAGTCCTTATCAAACCGCCTGCGGCGCTGCCGATATGCTCTCTCACATCTTTGAGGTATATTTCAATATGGATCAGGACCTTTATATGCTTGACTGCTTTATGGAGGGCTTGATGAAGACCATCATCAAGTATGCCCCCATCGCCATGAAGGAACCCGAGAATTATGAGGCTCGTGCCAACCTGATGTGGGCATCCTCTTGGGCTATCAACGGATTTGTTGACGGTGGCAAGCGCCAAGCATGGAGCTGCCATCCGATGGAGCATGAGGTGTCGGCCTACTATGATATTACCCATGGCTTGGGCCTTGCCATCATCACGCCGCGCTGGATGGAGTACTGCTTGAGTGAGAAAACCGTGAGCAAGTATGTTCAGTATGGTGTTAACGTCTTTGGCCTTGATGCCAACCAGGCTCCAATGGACATCGCCAAGCAGGCTATCGAGAAAACCAAGGAGTTCTTGTTCGGCACGTTGGGACTCAAGAGCACGTTGGGAGAGCTCGGCATTACCGACGAGCACATTCCCATCATGGCACGCAAGTCATGTGGTGGAGGTATCCTGCCAGGTTTTGTTCATCTTAACGAAAAGGACATCGAAACCATCTTCCGCAACTGCCTGTAATCAGTAATTTTTTCCTGTTTACATAAAATTACCAATATTTTGCTGAAATTTTAAGTCAAAATTTTTGAAATATAAAAAATAGTTGTAATTTTGCATGGTTCAATTCTAGGGACAATCTAAGTTTTGATTGGATTTACGGTTTTGAATACAATAATTAGATACTCTTTTCATAGATTATACTACTTATCTATTTGCATCAATTCTATTCAAGTTAAAAGTTAATAAATTTGGAGAAATGTTATTTGCAGAGAGATTCACCACGCGTGAGCGCAGTGAATCTTTTTTTTATGTCTATATGTCTAGTTTATTTATTTGTTGAGAACGAGTAGGGGAGGTCCTGCTTACTGGTGCCACGTTTCGTGTTCGGACTCTTACTCATCACAAAGTGGATATCGCAACCATTGACCAACTGTTTGTGTTCTAAATAATTGCGGGTATAGGGTTTTCCGTCTATGGTCATTGATTGAATGTAGCATCCCTCACCTTCGCGGGTGATGGTCATCCGCTTACCGTTTTCGAGGTTGAGGGTGACTTTATCCAGATATGGAGCCCCAATCACATACTGGTTGCTGCCAGGACACACTGGATAGAACCCCATGGCCGAGAACACATACCACGCTGAGGTCTGCCCGTTATCCTCGTCACCGCAATAGCCGTCGGGAGCAGAACTATAGAGGCGGTCCATGACTTGGGTGACCCAATATTGCGCTTTCCACGGCTGTCCGGCGTAATTATACAGGTAAATCATGTGCTGGATGGGCTGGTTGCCGTGGGCATAGTTACCCATGTTCATGATCTGCATCTCACGTATCTCATGAATGGTGTAGCCGTAGTAACTGTCGTCAAACACAGGTGGCACGGCAAAAACAGAATCAAGCATCTGGCAGAAAATATCCTTTCCGCCCATCAGGTCAATCAGGCCCTGAGGATCATGGAACACGCTCCAGGTGTAATGCCAGCTGTTGCCCTCAGTAAAGGCGTCGCCCCACTTGAGTGGACTGAATGGTGACTGGAATGTCCCGTCGGCAAGCCGTCCACGCATGAGTTTGGATTCGGCATCAAACACGTTGCGGTAGTTCAACGCGCGCTCGGCATAGACCTTGATTTCGCTCGCTGGTTTGCCTAGGGCTTTACCCAGACGGTAGATGCACCAGTCGTCGTAGGCATACTCCAACGTCCTGGCCACACTCTCGTTAATGCCCACATCATAGGGGATATACCCCAGTTTGTTGTAATACTCGTGACCCAAGCGCCCTGTAGACTTCACTTGGGGATGCACGGCAGTCGTGCCATGCACCACGGCCTCCCACAGTTTGTCGATGTCATAGCCACGCAGGCCCTTGAGATAGGCATCGGCGACAACCGATGCGCTGTTGTTGCCCACCATGCAGTCGCGGTGCCCGGGGCTGGCCCACTCGGGCAGGAAACCGCTCTCCAGATAGGTGTTGACCAGTCCTTCCTGCATCATGGCACCGATGGTGGGGTGCAGCAGGTCGATAAGCGGGAACTGGCTGCGGAAGGTATCCCAAAACCCCGTTCCTGTGAACATCCGTCCATGCAGCGTGTTGCCGTTAAAAGGGCTGTAATGGACGGGATTGCCGTTGGCGTCGATTTCATAGAGCGCATGAGGGAACAGCATTGTGCGGTACAGGCACGAGTAGAATGTGCGCAGATGGTCAATGTTCTCATCTTCGACCACGATGCAGCCAAGAGCATCGTTCCAACGCTGGCGGCCTTTGGCCTTGACGGTTTCCAGGTCATCATTGCCCAATTCCCGCAAGTTGACCAGGGGTTGATCGAGGTTGATAAATGATGAGGCGACGCGTGCATTGACCTGCTCACCGCGTTGCGTCTTAAACGTCACGATGGCTCCGGCATGGTTGCACCCGATGCCCTTCTCACCATTGTGCATGATGCTGTCTTCGACGACGCTGAACGATGAGAAAGGCTTGTCAAACTGAATGATAAAGAAGTTTTTGAAGCCCTCGGGCACACCTCCGCTATTCCGGGTCGAGTACCCATATACGGCATGATGCTCAGGATCTATCCTAACGACGGAACCCTTGTCAAAAGCGTCGATGACAACGTTGGCCTGGTCGGTCTCTGGGAAGGTGAACCGCAGGATAGCAGCCCGTTCGGTGGGTGCCACTTCGGCAATTATGTCATAGTCGGCAAGATAAACCTTATAGTAATAGGGTGTTGCCACTTCGGCCTTGTGGGAGAACCAGCAGGCGCGTCTGTTCTCGTCGAACACAGGTTCACCCACCGTGGGCATCAGTGAGAACTGGCCGTAGTCGTTGATCCACGGGCTGGGCTGGTGGGTCTGCTTGAAGCCACGTATGCGGTGCGCTCCGTAGGTATATTGCCATCCGTCACCCATCTTGCCCGTCTGCGGCACCCAGTAGTTCATGCCCCAGGGCATCCCGATAGCAGGATATGTATTACCCGTCGATAATTCAAAACTCGACTCTGTCCCCACTAGGGTACTCACATAATCCACGGGCTCTAGGGAGGCTGCTTGAACCGCCATTCCCACCCAAAGAGCCATCAATAGCAATCCTATCTTTTTCATAGTCATCATGGTCTGGCTTTTTTACTGGTTCCCCATTTCGAAGGCTTGCTACCCATCACCAGCTCAAGGGTGCCGCCAGCGATGATGTCACGGTAGTCGATGTGACTCTTGTCGTAATGCTTGCCATTGAGCATGGCACTCTGAACGTAGATGTTCTCGTCGCTGTTGTTCACAGCCTTGACTGTAAATGTCTTGCCGTCTCCCACATTAATTCTTGCCTCGTTGAACAGCGGTGAACCGATGATGTACTTGCCTCCAGCTGGCTCTTCCTGATATAGCCCGATGGATGACAGGACATACCATGCCGACATCTGCCCCACATCCTCGTTACCCGAAAGGCCATCAAGGTCGTTTCGGTACTGCTCCCGCAAGACTTGTCGGATGAGGCGTGCAGCTTTCCAAGGTTGCCCCACGTAGTTATACATATAAATAATGTGGTGGCTGGGTTCATTGCCATGGGCATACTGGCCAATGAGTCCCGACACGTCGGGCGAAGCCTCTTCTCCCAAGTCGCCCTCGACGATGAACAGTGAGTCAAGTTTCTGGATAAAGGCTTTCTCACCGCCAAACAGATTAACTAACCCGTGCACATCATGGGGCACAAGCCAGGTGTATTGCCAGGCATTGCCCTCACAGTAGTCATCGTTGCGGTGCTTGGTCGATAGCGGGTCAAATTCCTTGATATCACGGAAGTTCCCCTTCGAGTCCTTGCCGCGCATGAATTTCAGCTTTTTGTCAAAATAATGCCTGTAGGACTTGCTGCGCTCGTTGAAATAGTTGTAATTATCTTTGTCGCCGACCTCTTTAGCAACCTGAGCGATGCACCAGTCGGCCAGGGCATACTCCAGCCCACGTGCCACGGTCTCTTTGTCGGGCTCCAGGTCGTAGGGAATGTATCCGTATTGTTTCAACAGCCCCATGGAGCGCTCGTCAAGCATGGCACTAGTAACCATCGCCTTGAGTGCCGCCTTGGAATCCACGTCAAAGCCCTTCAACACCAGGTCGGCCAGCACGGGGACGCCGGGATTGCCTACCATGCAGTCGGTTTCATTGCCCATCAGGTGCCACACAGGCAACTTGCCTTGTTGCTCAAAGATGTGCAGAAAAGTCTGTGCTATATCCTTTTGCTTCTCACGATGGATAAGCGTCTGCAGCGGATGGGCGGCACGATAGGTGTCCCACAGCGATAGGGTAGTGTAGTTGGTGAAATCACCCTCATGCACTTTGCCATCGGCACCGCGATATTGACCGTTCACGTCACAGAAGACCGATGGGGCTACCATCGTGTGATACATTGCGGTGTAGAACACTGTGCGGTCATCCTTGTTATCAGTTTCAATTTGGATTTTCCCCAGTTCATCTCCCCAAGCCTTCCATGCTTTGCGACAGATGTCAAAAAAGTTCCAACCGGGATTTTCTGCCGCAAGGTTCTCCTCTGCATTCTCGATGCTCACGGCCGACAGTCCCACTTTGACATTCAGTGGAATAAATGGACCGCCAATGTTGGGAGCCGAGATGATGCCAGTAGTGTCACCATTGATTTTTTCCAGCATTACATCCCTCTCAAACTCCATGACAAAGAAAACCTTTTGGTCTCTTGCCCAACCTTTTGAGAAACGATGGCCCACAATCTTGCGTGGAGAACGTTGTTCCATCATGACATCTTTTGGTGAGTCCCATCCGATGCCCTGACCCAGATCCAGACGCAACAACAGGGTATCTTGATGTAAAGAGAATTCATACTGGTGCATGCCTGTTCGCTTGGTGGCAGTCAGATTGACCTTGACGTAGGGTTTGCCATTCTCCCGCAGGGTGACCGAATAGCAGCCAAAGTCGATGCTTTCGTCATCGTGGCTGAACACCACCTCGCTCTGGTCGCGGCGGGTCACTGGAAGCAATGCGATGTCACCCAGGTCACCGATTCCTGTGCCACTCAGGTGCTGATGCCCGAAACCGATCAGCACGTTGTCGCTGTCGTGGTAGCCCGAGCACCAGTCCCAACCACGCGTGTGCTCGGTCGGACCCAGCTGCACATATCCAAAGGGTACGTTTGCCCCAAGGAAAACGTGTCCGTGACCCCCTGTGCCGATTCTTGGATTAACATCTGTGAATTGAATATGCTTTTCGTTCTTGGGGCCGACTCTGGGGCAGTCCACGTTGGCCTCTATTGACAGGCTGCCGAAGAGCGCCATCAAAGTTATAAGTACTATTCCTGCTTTCATCGTTGATTCTTATTGGTTTGTGGTTGCAAATATAGTGATTTATTGCTAAAAATCACACATTGTTTATCGCTTGTTAGTAATAAATGCTTAAATTTGCAGGTTGAAATAACCGAAAACCAAATTTTAACTATAATACATTAACAGTACAATTATTATGAAATTCTTCAAGTTAACAGCAATGTCGGTTGCGGTATTGGCTCTGTTAAGCTCCTCGACCTGCTCCAAGCAGGAAACGGCAGCTCCTGGTCAGGCTCCCGCTACCGAGAAAACTTCCGGTAAAATGGAAAAGAAAGAGTTCACTCCCGAATTCCTTAACCAACTGGGCCGCGTGGGTGGTCCTCAGGTGTCGCCCGACGGAAAGAAAATCCTCTATGGCGTGACCTATTATGACATCGCCACCAACAAGGGCAACTGTGACCTGTGGGTGATGGATGTTGACGGCCAGAATGCCCGTCAGATTACCAACACGCCCAACAGCGAGAGCAACTATGTGTGGATCGACGGTGGCAAGAAGATCGCTTTCATCTATAAGGACGAAGGCGATGGCAAGACCCCTCAGTTATGGACGATGAACGCCGATGGCGGTGGCCGCAACTGCGTGAGCGATGTCGAGGATGGCATCGAGGGATTTGTCTTCTCTCCCGACGAGAAGCGCGTGGTCATGATTTCTCAGGTGAAGTACGGTCAGACTGCTCAAGACATGTATCCTGACCTTGAGAAGACCACTGGCAAGATCTATGACGACATGATGTACAAGCACTGGGACGAGTGGGTAACCACCATTCCTCATCCCTTTGTGGCCGACTATGATGGCAACAAGGCTGGAAACGTGAAGGACGTGCTTGAGGGTGAACCCTACGAGTCGCCGATGAAGCCTTGGGGCGGTATTGAGTCATTGGCTTGGACCCCCGACAGCAAGAATCTCGTTTATGTATGCCGCAAGAAGACGGGTAAGGATTATGCCTTCTCGACCAACAGTGACCTCTATAAGTATGACCTTGAGACTGGTAAGACCGAGAACCTGACCCAGGGCATGATGGGCTATGACACTTATCCTATCATCAACAGCAAGGGTGAGATGGCTTGGCTCTCGATGGAACATGACGGTTATGAGGCCGACAAGAATCGCATCTTCTTCATGGATGCAGCTGGCAACAAGAAGGACCTGACCGAGAATTGGGACTACAGCGTGGATGCCATCGCATGGTCGCCCGACGAGAAGGCCATCTACTTCATCTGCCCATTCCAGGGCGTTCAGCCCATCTTCCGCATGGATGTCGCTACCCAGAAGGTGGATACCATCGCTATGGGCGTGTGTGACTACGATGGTCTGGCATTTGCCGAAGGCGGCAAGATCATTACCTGCCAGCACAGCTATCAGACGCCTAACGAGGTCTATAGCGTTGAGATGGGCAAGGAGCCTGTTCAGCTGACCCATGTCAATGACGAGATGCTCGCTCAGGTAGATCCCATCGGCATCGAGAAGCGTATGGTGCCCACCACCGACGGCAAGTTGATGACCACTTGGGTATGCTACCCGCCCAACTTCGACCCCAACAAGAAATATCCCGCTATCCTCTTCTGCGAGGGTGGTCCCCAGTCACCCGTGAGCCAGTTCTGGAGCTATCGCTGGAACATGCGCATCATGGCCAGCAATGGCTACATTGTCATTCTGCCTAACCGCCGCGGTCTGCCTGGCTTCGGTACTGAGTGGAATGCCCAGATCAGTGGCGACTATGGTGGCCAGAACATGCGTGACTACCTCGCTGCAGTCGATTACATGAAGAAGGAGCCTTACATCGATGGCGAGC
>JAEEGL010748118.1_pt1 | contig 21953 bp, 16 predicted proteins | sample 9134231 | NCBI WGS metagenome assembly JAEEGL01 (sample SAMN16246548, study PRJNA631951) | gut metagenome | biome: gut microbiome; feature: rumen; material: fiber-attached | host: Bos | place: Iran: Karaj | collected 2018-10 | reverse complement strand
CTCCGTCTCCACCCTCTTCTGAAGGGAAAAGCCGAGAACGCCTACCTGAACCTCGAAAGCGACAGCATCCGAGACGAACACGCAAAGACCGGGGACCATACTGATGGATCCCTTGTAGATATCGGTATATGCTCCGTGCTTGAGCCCTTCGTCCAGTTTGTAATTCTTGCTCTGGCCGTAACCTCCCGTGAGGCGGCCTTCAATGAACACCGCAAACCTCTTGCTCCCGGCAATGGGGATATAGTCACGGACCGTGAAAGAAGCTGAGTACGAGTTGGATTCGTAGTTGAAGTCTTTGATACCGAAGCTCATATCCTCGCTCAAGGACAGGTCCGCCGATTCAAGGGCAAGGAAAGTGTTGCCATAGTTGAAACGGGCGCCGAGGGACACGTTGTCCTTGATGAAGTAGTCAAAGCTCGGGGAAACGCTCAGGGTATGGGCGGTCGCCTTGACGCCGCTCACAAGCGAAGCAAGGGCGGAGAAGCCCATATCTTCGGCATCTCCGGGTTTCCCGAGATTCAAGGTCGTATATGAGAATGAGATACCCAGGCCCATCGTACCTTTCGGGATGTAGACAACGGTAGGAGCGTCGTCGATACCCCTGTTGAAGGGTTCGACACCATCTCTCTTCGCCTCGGCGGCCAAAGGGGCCGCTACACAGGCGAAGATTAATGCTAAAATGGATAATCTATTCATTATCTGTAATTTACGAGTTCTCTTTCAGCTTCCGTCAGTTCGGAAGGATCATATATCAGTTCAAATTCATCCACCTTCAGGACACTTCCCACACCGCCGGTGAAATAATCACCGTAACGGGAAGCGGCGCAGGCCATTGCAATGAACGTAGGCTTGCGGTTCGTGTCGCGGTAAGTAATCGGGATGACGAAACTCTTGTATGCGGAATCGTTCTCCTGCGAGTACAGGTTACCGTTTGCGATGATGCTGGGATCGTCGTCCTCGAGGAACTGGCTCTTCGAAGTGTTGATATGGAACTGGGACTCCCAGTCGACGAGCCATATGCGGATCGAGCAGCAGTCAGGCTGGCCCTGGAGGTCGTTGTAAGGAGCCTTCGTCTTGTTGACTGGCTGCGGGGCGTACTTGTAGTAACCCCTTATGGCTATGGGCCTTCCGGTAAAGCGGTATCCCCAGTTCAGTTCGGCTCCGAGGCCGGAGACCTTGTCGAACTGTCCGATATAAATATTACCGGCGGCGAACTGACCCATAGCGGTAGTACTTTCCAGACGGGCGGCTTTGCCTCTGACTACGTCGCTCTCTTCCGGAGTCGTCGGAACGACGCCGAGCGAACTGGTGCCCGGGTTGGCGGAATCCCATACGTAAACGCTGGAGGACTCGTTCGGATACCAGCATGAACCGCTCTTGTACCAGTTGTCGAACGAGAGGTTCGGCACAGTAGGCGCAGCTTCGGTGCGGAAGGTTATCTGCTTGGTATCGCGGTCCTTGGCGGATACAGCCATGAAGACATAGTCGGTCTCGGGCTCAAGTCCGAAGAGTTCGCCGGTATAGGTCATATTGTCGTAATCCTTGCGGATCAGGCCATCGAACTCGGTCCACTCGCTGTCGGAGACCTTCTTGTAGAGGAAGGTCAGGCCGGCAGGCTCCTGAGGATCATACCAGCGTCCTGTGATGAGGGCGAACCTGGCCCATGCGCTTGCGCTTTCCGCCTCGGCATCCACCGGCGAAATGATGTGCAGGTTGAATATCCTCTGGTCATAAGCGTTCCGGGTATCGATCACGGTCGTCATGAAACTGTAGTTTCCTATCTCGAGGTTCGAGATAAGTCCAGTCATGTCAAGGCTGGCCTCGAGGGCTCCGAAATCGACCTTGGAAGCCTGTACACCGGCCTCGATGACACCGCTTATATCCTGCGAACGGACGAAATCCGTCCAGTCGGGAAGGCCTGCCTTGCGGAGTCCGGCATCATCGTGCTGGAGCACCAGGGAACCGATTCCGCGGGTAGCCTTGAATGAAAGGATGCGGCTCAGTTCACTGCCCTTGGGGATGGTTATCTCATTGGTCAGCGGGAAGTTGGCCGTGGTTCCGGGCCTGTCGCCGGAGAAATCGAGATTGAGCTCGTAAGTAACCGTATTGACGCTGTCATCCACTATCACGGTGAAAGTGGTCGCTCCGTCGGCGGTGTCGGCCGATCCGAGCTTGAATGTCAGATGGTAATGCTGGTTTGCTTTGACCTCGCTGCAGGAGACCGGTCCGAGATGATACGGAATGCCATCGGCGTTTACCATATTGAGTTCCCAGGTGAGGGTACCGGTGACCGCGAAATACGCATTCCCATCCAGGGTCCCTTCCACGTTGCCGAACACCAGGGCGTCGCCGCCGCCGTTGCTCACCGTAACGCGGTATTCCGTAAACAACTCAGGGATAGGATCTTCGAATGCAACGGTGACAAGCGTGTTTGCCAGAGTGCAGGTAACAGTGGCGGTATTGTCCTGCTCAGGCTTCACCAGGACGGAGGCGGAACCGCTGTAGAACGGATTGTCCCAGGCGGCTTTGGCGCCGTTTCCGGACACCGCGCTCACAGTATATCTCCCGGCCGGAAGGGTAAGCGGATTGCCCTCCAGGGTGCGGTGGTCGGCCACTTCATAGTGACCGGTCCCGTCCTCGCGGTCTATCGACAGCGAGAACACAAGGCCTTCCGCCGGGGCCTCCCCTCCCTTTACGATCAGTTCACCGGGCTCGGAAGTCCCGACACTGACCGAGAGGGTCCCGACGGACTCGCCCACACGAACCTCCCGGCAGGAGGCCAGTCCGGCCAGGATGGTTGCGGCGGCAAGCAGCCTTGAAAGATTATGGAATCTCATCTTCATACCTTAACTACTTTACAATTAAGGGGCTACGAAGGTGAGGGGCTTCTGCAGGCTCTGGCCCTTTTCATCCACGACTGTGAGGGTGAATGTATGCCTGGAGCCAGGTGCGGGAGCATACAGTGAAATCATCGGGATCAGGTTCGAAAGCGAGAATTCCACGGAAGTCTGTCCACGGAGCTCTTCTCCGGTAGGGATTCCGAGACCCATTCCGCCGAGAGCTTCCACAAGGGTCGTGTTGTAGATGAGGTCCATATCGTAAGGGCCGTCCTCCGCATAACTGTAAGATGCGTCTTCGGCCAGAGCCGCAATGACGTCCGCAAGGATGTCGGAATCGACGGTTACCACGAAGGACTCTATCTTCTCGGGAGCCTCGATGAGGATGGTGACATCCATCTGGTCGGAGATAGGAGTGTCGGAGAAATCAGGGTTCGCTTCCCATGTCATGGTCGGAGCTGTCGAAGGGGTCGGCGGATCGGGATCGTCGGGGCCATCCGGGTTGTCCGGGTCGTCGGGGCGTTCCACAGGGACCTCATCCCATCCCGGGACAAGGACGTCTTCCTCCTTCTCGGTAACTGTGTCGTCCAGGATAATCGCTATGCCGGCATTGCCGGTCACGCGGGCGTCAAGGTTGATGATGTGATGGTCCTTGGCGGCGACCGAAGCGACGGCCAGTTCGGCGTGGGCCTCTGTGTTGTCCACAGTCCTGTAACCGTCCACTTTGATCATCAGGGGCGCTACGCTGAAGTATCCTTCCTTGCCTTCATCCACTGCGGCTTTCTCCCAGACGAGCGAATGCCCGGCCAGGTCGGCGGAGTTCCACGAAGGAGCATTGGTCACCGTAACAGTGTAATTCTGAAGCTCTTTACGGAAATTTTCGGTAGTCGTGAAAGAAACCTTCATATTGGTAAGTCCGCAGACGATGGAAACCGGAGTAACCTGTCCCGAGACAATCTTGAAATCCGCCGAACCGCCATAGACGGGCTGGTCGAACGCCGCGGGAAGGTCCGCGGGAGAAGAAGCCGAAACGGTGTAGCTGCCGCTTCCGAGCTGAAGCATCTGCGGCATGTCGCCGTAACGGTCATAATCGGCTTTCCATCCGTCGGCGCGGACGATGGAGACCTTGAAATCGGATACGTTGGCATTGTCCGCAGCCTTGGTCTTATACTCCCCGCCATAGGACAGGGTCATCTGCAGAGTTCCGGGCTCGGCAGGAGTGATGGGATGCTTGCGGCAACCGGCGACAACCACGGCCGCAAGAAGGACTATATATATTAACTTCTTCATAATCTTATTAGTATAACATTTCAACATTGTCCAGGCTCAGTATGTTTCCTGCGTGGATGTCGTGCTCTCCGCTGAGAGTATGCACAGTAACCCTGCGGTGATCGTTGTCGGAATTGGTACGGCAGGACATGAATGAAAGACGAATCGAAGCCGCTTTCTTGTCGGTAACCGTATAATTCAGCGGAACGGTGCACCTCGTCCATGAGTTCACTGCGGACGTGACATCGTTCTTCACGCTTTCGGCGAGCAGGGTCCCGTCGGAGGCATAGACGGCCACATCGACATAGAACGGTCTGTTGCCGTTAGGATTGAACTTGTACATGAATGACAGGGCGGAAGGGCGGCTCATGAACTCGTGTCCTTCCGATACCTTCGCCCAGTCGGACATATTGAGATCGTTCGCCGTTCCGAGGAACAGTTCTCCGACGTGATATGTGCCGTACAGGATAAGGCTGGCCGCTGCGTCTTCGGCGATGGTCGCAACCATCACGCTGGTTCCTTCGTAAGCTCCGTCAGTGAAAGGAGCCACGGTAGGATAGGCCTTGAAATCAGTGTAAGTAGCAGGAGCCGAAGCTGTTACCCTTATACTTACAGGACTGTTGACTGCCCACCATTTCTCGCCGGAATACATCTGCCACCAGGTAATGTCGGCCGTTAGCAGGGAAATGAGGGTTCCCGTTACGGTGTAACCCTTCTCCGTGTATTCTTCGAATCCGGCGTTTCCGACCTGGGCGGGATCCTCGGTCTTGACCTCGGTCACGGAACCCGTGTTCAGGGGATCGTCATTGACGATAGTACGCAGCTTGTAAGTCTGGCCTGCTGTGAGCCCAGTAATGTTCCCGAAGGTGATATCTTTTGACGAAACGCTCACCTTATCCACTGTCTGCCAAGTATTTCCGTCAAGGCTGCACTGCAGCTTGATATTGGCGGAAGGGTCGAAGGTGAGGGAGTTTACCACAGCGTGCGGAGAGACGAACTTCCATCCCCAGATATCGTAATCCTTGACATAGATGGAGGAGTCGTGGGCCACGGGAATGATGTTCAGGACGGTTGAAGAGGTCTTTCCGACTACGTCGGTGACCGTCAGGGTGAAACTGGCGCAAGGGGCTCCCTCGGCATTGCAGTTCGCCCTGAGGCTTACGCCCGAAAGGGCGGAGGAGACATTGACGAAGCCCATAACGGCGTCGGTCTCCGTACTCCAGGTGATGCCGGCGGCGTTAAGCGCGGCGGCTACAGTCTCATCGACAGTCACCAGGTCTACCTCGGCGGGGAGTCCGGCCTCTGAGACCAGATAGTCTGAACCTATGGAAAGGACAGCCTCCTGGATTCCGGATCCTGCGGTTATCGCAAGGACCGCGTCCCCCACTTTGGTTCCGGTACCTGCAGGCAGGGAATAGGATACGGTCTGCAGGGCCTCGCCCTTGTAGGTTATCGACGGCGCATCCTGAGGGGCGGCGCTGGCGGGGACCTCTACGGTCTCTTCGACCTGCTCTACGGCATTGTCCACAAGGATGTTGATGCCTAGATTGCCTTCACGCTCGGAAGCGTCCACTGTAAATGTAACGAAATCATTGGGACTGAACTCCTTGGCAGCGGTCTTGTAATAGACCAGATGGTCCGGAGTGCCGCCATCCTGGATACCCGTTCCGGCAAGCTGCGCATAAACCTCAAGATAAAGGTTTCCTCCGGGAATGTAGCCAGCGCGGGTTTCATCCTTGCGGAACTTGACGGCTTTCTTGGTGAAAGTTTCGTGCCGGAGCACGGCATAATAGTCTGAATAGTACTTCTGAAGGTTCTCGCCGAAAACGACCGATGCCTTCACGTTCGACAGGCGCGCTACCGCGCTGACATTGTCCGGTTCGCCACCGTTATCTGCATAGCCATGTACCGTAAACGCCTGATCGGCAAGGTAGTAGGCTTTTGCAAAACCGGCTCCCAGAGAGTCGCCATGGAAAGCGAGAAGCCGGAAATCACCCGCATTGAGACGGATAGTCCTGTCTTTTGCCTGGTCATACTTGCTTCGGTAGATGCGGATTGCGGAAGCATTGTATATCTCGACCCAGAAGCTGTCGACAGGAGGAAGCGCGTCCTCTTCTCCAGCCCTTGTCTGTACAATGCTCGCCCTGGCGTCTCCGCTGAGGCTGATCCTGACTCCTCCGTCCGCATTCTCGGCGATCCTTACGGAATCGCTTATGCAGGAAGAGAGCGTCACAGCCGTCAAGACGGAAAGAACCGCAGCCGAAAACTTGAGCATTCTTCTCATTTTTTGTTTCGATTTTAGTATATCTTTTACTTTGCTTCAAATTGGCAAAACATGCAAAGTTAACAATATTATTTTAATATCCCCAACGGGCGCCGGAATGGCGGTATAATCGCCGTATTTGTGGCCAATCGGTAGCGGAGCCTAAGGATTATTGAGAATTAATTAGTACCTTTGTATGATTAAACCCCGACCGTAATGGCAGATATCAAACCAGACGCTTTAACATACAACGATGACTCGATCCAGACCCTGGAATGGAACGAGCACATCCGCCGGAGGGCCGGAATGTACATCGGAAGGCTCGGCAACGGAGACCGTCAGGGCGACGGTATCTACGTGCTCCTGAAGGAGATTATCGACAATTCCGTGGACGAGTTCTCGATGGGGTTCGGCAAGAAGGTCGAGATCAATATCGAAGACAAGACCGTGACCGTACGCGACTACGGCCGCGGCATACCGCTGAACAAAGTGGTGGATGCGACCTCGAAGCTCAATACCGGAGGCAAGTTCGACGATACCAACTTCAAGAAATCAGTCGGTATGAACGGCGTTGGAACCAAGGCCGTAAATGCCACATCCATAGATTTTTACGTTGCATCCTTCAGGGATGGCCAGTGCTCTGACGCACACTTCTCCAGGGGTGAACTCCTCGAAAGCGGGATACGTCCTTCAAATGAGAAGAACGGGACGCTCATCCGCTTCACTCCAGACGGCGACATGTTCGGCGACTTCTCCTTCCACATGGAGTTCGTCGAATCGATGGTCAAGAACTATTCTTACCTCAAGAAAGGGCTTACCCTCGTCCTTAACGGCACGCCTTACAAGAGCGAGAACGGACTCCTCGACCTCGTGACCGAGAATATGAGCGAGACTCCCCTCTACCCGCTGGTGCACCTCGAGGGCGAAGACATCGAGATAGTGCTGACCCACGGCAACAGCTACGGAGAGAACATATCCACCTTCGTGAACGGCCAGAATACCCGCGACGGAGGCACCCACCTGGCCGCTTACCGCGAGGCTATCGCAAAGACTTTCAAGGACTTCTTCAAGAAAGACTACAAGCCCGAAGACATCCGCCAGGGTGTGGTCGGAGCCATAGCGATACAGATCCAGGAGCCTATCTTCGAAGGACAGACCAAGACCAAGCTCGGCTCCACCTATATGTGGGAGAAGCAGACCAAGGCCGCCGACGGGACCATCTCGACTGACCGCGGACCCACCATCCGGAGTTTCGTCAATGACTTCGTCACCAAGAACCTGGACAATTATCTCCATATGCATATGGACATAGTCCCCGTCATAGAGGAGAAGATCAAGGCTTCTCAGGCGGAAAGGGAGGAGATATCCGGTATCCAGAAAAAGACCCGCGAGCGCAACCGCAAGGCAAACGTCTATAACCGCAAGCTCCGCGACTGCCGCTACCATTTCAGCGACAAGCTTCCGAAAAACAAGGAAGAGGAAGCCGACCGCTCAAGCATCTTCATCACCGAAGGAGATTCCGCAAGCGGAACCATTACAAAAGTCCGCAACGCCAACAACCAGGCGGTGTTCAGCCTTCGCGGAAAGCCTATCAACTGCTACAAGGAGAGCCGCAAGAAAGTAGCTGAGAATGAGGAGCTTAATCTTCTCATCTCCGCCCTTGGGGTGGAGGATGACCTGGACAATCTCCGCTACAACAACATCATTGTCGCGACCGATGCGGATGACGACGGGATGCACATCAGGATGCTCGTTCTGACCTTCTTCATGAAGTATTACCCGGAACTTATCCGGCGCGGGCACGTGCACATCCTCCAGACTCCCCTGTTCCGCGTCAGGAACAAGAAGCAGACATGCTACTGCTACTCCGTGGACGAGAAGGAAAATGCCGTCAAGAAACTCAAGACAGGTATAGAGATCACCCGGTTCAAGGGCCTAGGCGAGATTTCCTCCAACGAATTCGTGGACTTCATAGGCGAGAACATGAGGCTGGACCAGGTCAAGCTGGCCGACGAGGAATCGATTTCCGAAATAATGGAGTTCTATATGGGTGACAATACCATAGAACGGCAGAATTTCATCCGGCAGAACCTCAAAAGCGAGGAAGAGCTGGAAGACGTAAACATTTGATCATGAAAAAGGCAAGGACAAGCTACAGGACCGGATGGGCAAAATTCTGTGGATGGCTTCTGAGGCGTCTCGGCTGGACTACCGACAACGGTCCGGCGCCGGAGAAGAAAGTCATCATGCTGGGAGTTCCCCATACTTCGATATGGGATTTCATCATTTCCTACCTTTTCTATACGCAGTTCGGCAAGGTGGCCCACGTGATGGTGAAGAAAGAGTTCTTCGTATGGCCCTTCAAGGGATTTCTCCGCGGCTGCGGAGGCATCCCGGTAGACCGCAGCAGCACGACCTCTATGCTGAAAAGCCTGATAGAAGAGATGGAGGGAGCGGAAGAGTTCCATCTCGCCATCGCCCCCGAAGGCACCCGTAAGCCCGTAAAGCGCTGGAAATCAGGATATCACCTCATAGCCAAGGAGACCGGAGCCGTAGTCTATATGAGCTATTTCGACTGGGGCACCAAACATATCGGCATCGGAGAGAAGGTAGAACTGACCGATGACGCCAAGGCCGATACTAAACGCATCCAGGACCTTTACGAACAGATGCATCTGACAGGAAAAAACAAAAAAGGATATATTACACACTGATGAAGAGTCCATACAATATGAAATTGGGGTACAGGGAGAACTACTGTACCACACTCCACAAACTGTACGAGTACTCCACCACCAAGTACTATAAGCGCAAACTGTCCCAGTATGCGGACGGAACCTGCTGTTACACATACGCTTCCTTCAAGGAGCAGTGTGACCGCCTGTCCACCCGCCTCAGCCGTTTCGGAATCAGCGCCGGAGACAAGATGGCGATCCTTTCGCAGAACATGCCCAACTGGACCGTGGCGTTTTTCTCCGCCGTGGCCTTCGGAAGGGTTGCGATTCCCATCCTCCCCGACAGCTCGGAACAGGAAGTGACGAATATCCTCACCCATTCCGAAAGCAAGGTGATGTTCATTTCCAAGCGCTACATCAAGAAGCTCAGCCAGGAAATGTGGGACAAGATGACGCTCGTCATTGACATCGAGACCTTCGAATTCATCAAGAAGGACAAGGAGGCTTTCCAGTGCGACGGTTGGCTGAAAGATCCCCAGCCGGACGACCTAGCCACCATAATCTATACATCCGGAACCACAGGAAAGGCGAAGGGCGTGATGCTGAGCCACCGCAACATCTGCCATAACATAATCGAATCCCTGAAGGCGGAGCATTGCAACAAAAAGGACCGTTTCCTGTCCATCCTGCCGATGGCCCACACCTATGAACTCACCATCGGATGCCTGTATCCGATTTTCGTCGGAGCCTGCGCATACTATATCCAGAAACCGCCGACCCCGAGCGTATTGATGCCGGTCATGAAGGCCGTCCGCCCTACCGTAATGTGTGCGGTTCCCCTGATCATCGAGAAGGTTTACAAGAACAGCGTCATGCCGACGGTCCGCAAGAGCCGCGTCCTGTCATGGATGCAGGAGAAGATGCCCTGGCTTTTCTACTGGCTCGTAGGCGGTCGCCTGTACAAGACTTTCGGCGGCAAGCTGCATTTCTTCGGCGTCGGCGGAGCCAAACTGGATCCGGCAGTGGAAGTTTTCCTCAAGAAATGCAAGTTCCCCTACGCCATCGGATACGGCCTTACCGAGACGGCCCCTCTCGTCTGCAATGCGATGGTCGGAAAAACAAGGATAGGATCCATCGGAATCGCTTCCTACAAGGTTGAGGTCCGGCTTGACAATGTCGACCCGGAGACGGGCGAAGGCGAAATAGTATGCCGCGGCGACAACGTGATGCTAGGCTACTACAAGGATCCCGAGAGGACCCTCCAGGTGGTCGACGACCAGGGCTGGTTCCGCACCAACGACGTCGCCACCGTCGACAAGGACGGATATTATTACATCAAGGGAAGGCTGAACAATACCATCATCGGGCCTTCCGGCGAAAACATCTATCCTGAAGAGATCGAACAGGTTATCAATGATTTCGAAGGCGTCAGCGAATCTCTCGTCATGGAAAGGGACGGAAAGCTGGTGGCCCTCGTGAAATTCGACGACAACGTCCTCAACTGGGACCAGGCATACGAGGACAAGTTCTTCGAAAACCTCCAGGCCAAGAAGGATGCAGTGATGGAATTCATCAACAAGAAAGTAGGAAAGAACTCCAAGATCAACGAGGTGGACGCCATGAAAGAGCCCTTCGAAAAGACTGCGACCCAGAAGATCCGCCGCTTCAAATACAAGGACCACCCCGGAGACGATGCAATAAAGGAAGAGGAGAACAATGAATCTAAAGATTGAACGCAGGCAGATTCCGGTCCTGCTTCTGACCGGATACCTCGGAAGCGGCAAGACCACCCTTCTGAACCGAATACTCACAAACCGTAAGGGCATACGTTTCGCCGTAATTGTCAATGACCTCGGCGAAGTCAACATAGACGCCGGCCTGATCGAAAAGGGCGGTGTGGTCGGGCAGACCGACACTTCTCTAGTGGCCCTGCAGAACGGATGCATCTGTTGCACCCTCAAGATGGACCTCGTAGAGCAGATACGGGGGCTCCTTGCCATGCGCAAGTTCGACTACATAGTCATCGAAGCCAGCGGCATCTGCGAGCCTGCCCCTATCGCCCAGACCGTAAGCACCATGCCCGCCCTTGCGGGGCTCGGCCTCGCTGACGACATCCCCTATGTGGATTCGATAGTTACGATCGTTGACTCCCTGAGGATGAAGGACGAGTTCGCCGGAGGAGACGCGCTCGAACGCCCCGATATCGGCGAAGACGACCTGGAAAGACTTGTGATAGAGCAGATTGAGTTCTGCAACATAGTCCTTCTCAACAAGGCTTCGGAGATATCCCCGGAAGAGCTCGGAAAGCTGAAGGCCATAGTCAAGGGGTTGAATCCCGGAGCAAAGGTTCTCACCTGCGACTACGGAGACATAGACCTTGACGAAATCATATACACCGGTATGTTCGACTTCGACGCCGTCGCGACTTCCGCCGCCTGGATAGCGGCGATCGAAGGCGAAGACGAGGAGGAAGAAGCCGAAGGCGAAGCCCTTGAATACGGCATCGACACTTATGTCTATTATCGCAGGGGGCCGCTGGATCTCAACAAGTTCGACTACTTCGCAGCCAAGGCCTGGCCGGAGAATATAATCCGTGCAAAAGGCCTGTGCTACTTCGACGGGGACATCGACAAGTGCTATCTTTTCGAACAGGCGGGACGGCAGAAAACCCTGCGTGACGCAGGTCTGTGGTATGCTACGATGGAGCGCACGGAGCTGGACCGCATGATGGAAAGGGATGCCACCCTCCGCCGCGACTGGGACCCGGTCTACGGCGACAGGATGCAGAAGATAGTTTTCATCGGACAGAACCTCGACAAGGATGCCATAGCACGCTTGATGGACGCCTGCCTCGCCTAGAACATAGTCCGCCAGGCGGCGTTCTGCGCCCTGCGGCTGTTGGCAGCATTCATCTTGCCGAAATTCCATTTGAACCCCAGCAGGAAATGACGGCCCAGGACCAGGCTGTAGGTATCTTCCGTATAGTCGTCAGTCGCGGTATGGTCCAGGTTGCGGGTCTGGTTCAGGATATCCACAGCCTTGAAACTGAGGGAGAAAGCTCCTATGTTCTTGGTAATGGACGCATTCCAGTGCCATTCCGGCAATCCGTAATTCCCCGAATAGCCAGTGTAGAAGTTGTAGTTGAATTCGGTACCCAACTCGAACTCGTGCTTGGTTATGTAACTGGTACTGAGCCCTGCGCGGTTCGAAGTCGTTATCATATCCGCCGCCCTGTCGAGGGAATAATGGGTCGCGGCCATGGAGTTCGTGTATCCGACAGTGATATGGAAAGCGTCCAGATTGTATTTGAAATGGACACGTACCGTCGTATTGTACTTATCCGTCTTGCTTTCCTGGAAGCCGCTTCCCCCGCCATAGAAGACACTCCCGGAAGAATCGTTGCCCCAGAAAGCGGACATGAATTCGTCATACTCGAAGGAATCCATGGATACCGACGGCGCAGCTCCTGACGTCTGGTAGGAAGTCAATGCCGTATAGCGGCCTATCAGATCGAGTGAGAAAGTCAGTCTTTTGCGTTTGTCCAAAGGTGTGCTGAAACCGCCGTACAACGGCAGTGATATGCTTGGATTCTTTGAATTCACCGGTACGCTGTACATCCTTCCGGCAGAATCGTACCAAAGGGCATTTACTATCGGTCTGAACGTAACCTGTGGCTGGAAGTACACATAAAGCGATGAGAACCGTTTCGGATTGCTCCTGTTCAGGGACGCGCTGGAATAGATCATCGTCGTTGGCTTGAGGTATGTGTTTCCTGCGCTTATCCTGACCGGATTGGAGATATCCAGTACGGGCAGCATCCGTGAACGGGATGGCTGGGAATTATAACCCGATACGGAGACCCTGAGGTTCGTATTGTTCTTGAACCAGTTGAGCCTGAGTATAGGCGAAGGAGTCCACAGCCACTCGCCCTCCCCTGTTGTGGATTCTGTGCCGAAACTCTTGCTGTACACTTTGTTGAGTATTCCCTGGAATTGCGCTCCGAAAGTAATGGAACTGCGGGGAGCGAAATTGTACTGGAGTGTCAGTTGATTATTCTGGCTGATATAATCGTTGTTGGAAACAGATGAGTAATACTCATTTACGGATCCGTCAGCATTGAACGCATCCTTCCCTGAATCGGACTTGTACCAGCTCGCGGACGTTCTGGCGACAAGAATAAGCTTTTCGGCTATGGGTTCCGAATACTCAAAGGAGGAAGCAAGGGAATAATCTACGGAATTTCTGATGTAATGGAGGTCCCTGATATCGGGAGCGCCAGCCTCGATTTTCGTTTCGGAATAGTCACTTGAAGTGCCGTCGGTCGTCCCATACCCTCCTATCAGGTAGATCGTAACAGAACGGCCCTTCTTGCCGCCCAGCTCAGAAAACGACATCCGACTGTTAAGCCCCTGGTTCAACGAGGAGCTCCGTGAAGCGGAATGCCCTGAAGAACTGTTGAGGAAAGAGCCATCCCGTTCGGTCTTCGAAGACGACTCGGAATCCATCGATGTGAGCCTCCAGGTGAAAGCTGGAGTAATCGTGAAAGTGAAGCGGCCCTTGGTCTTCTCGAACTCCATATTGCAGTTGAGGGAATTGTTGCCCTGATATCCTCCTCGGCTGGACTCCGTATACAGATTACCCGCATCCTGGTAAGTCGTCCTGTAAGTCTCTGAACCGAAAGTAGTTCCGCTGTAGCGGTCCCCTAACGTGAAAGACGACTCCACATCCTTTATCCTGACCGTATTGAAACTTCCGGCAAGCTGGCCTCCGGTCGTGAGGCCCCGCACCGGAGCCTCGGCGTCGTCAGCGCTGAATACTGCGACAAAGGCTTCATTCCCTTCCGAAACGTTCATCCCGTTGGCAATCAGCGTGACCTGGTCCTTGGGATTGAAATTGGATACCATGGCGTTAGCGTTGAACAGGAATCCGCGGTAATCCCGCTGACGCTTGTCCTTTCCGGGAATATTGGTTCCGGCCATGGCTCCGATGTTTCCGAACCATCCCTTTTCATATTCTTTCTTCAGGGCCACGTCCATGACCTTTTCCTTGGACCCGTCGTCAACTCCGGTAGCCTGCTTCTGCTTGGTGTCCTTGTCAATGACCCGGATCTTGTCCACGACTTTCGCAGGAAGGTTGTTCAGCGTAGTCGACTGGTCTCCAAGGAAGAATGTCCTGCCGTTGACGGTTATCCTGTCCACGGCCTCCCCGTTCACCTTGACCTTGCCGTCATCCGTGAACTCGAAGCCCGGCATCTTGGCAAGCAGGTCCTTCAGGACTGCGTTGCTTCCAACACGGAATGAAGATGCATTGTATTCTATGGTATCCTGCTTCACGACAATCGGGTTTCCCACATCGGTCACCACTGCCGCCTCAAGGAACTTGTCGTCAACTTTGAGCTTCACCATACCCATATCCTTCATCCAGTCGCGGAGGAGCACATCCTTGACGAGAGGCACATAGCCCATGAGCTCGACGTGGAATGAATAGGCGCCGTATGGTACTTCTTCCAGCTTAGCGACTCCGGTAGTGTCAGTCAGGGTAAAGTTGGTGATGGTGGTATCTTTTCGGGGTATCAGGTAAACCGACGCATATGGAAGGGGGTCCAGCGACGTTGAATCCACAACCGTAGCTTGGATACGCCCCATATTGCCCTGGATCGGACTGAATATCACGTACTGGGCATCAGCATCCAGGATGGACGCTAAAACCACGAGGAGGGTGAGAAGCAATTTCTTCATAATTTCCGGCATTGCTGCAATTTCAATGCGAATATAGCCCCAAAATCAAAAAAAAAAAAAATAGCGGTTCTCTATTGAAAAAAGCCCGGAACGGACTTTCATCCGCTCCGGACTCGGAATTGCCTCGGCAGTCTGGGATTACTCCTCAGCTGCGACCTCAAAGTTGAGGGTAGCCTTGATGGCCTTGTAGATCTTCACGGCTGCCTCGTAGGTACCGGGCTCCTTGACGGAGTCGGCAAGGATGGTGACATCCTTCTTGTCGACCTCGATTCCGGCCGCTGCGAGAGCCTCTGCAAGCTGGGCCGTGGTAACGGAACCGTAGATCTTGCCGGTCTCACTGACCTTGGCGACGATCTTCACGGGCGTTGCGGCGATCTTTGCTGCAAGGGCCTCGGCGTCGGCGACGAGCTTAGCCTCCTTGTGAGCCCTCTGGCGGAGAGTTTCGGCGTGCTGCTTCTTCACGGAAGGAGTGGCGACGGTCGCGAAGCCCTGGGGAACCAGATAGTTGAGGGCATAACCTGACTTGACGGTAACGAAATCTCCGGCATAGCCGAGATTCTCGACATCTTTTTTAAGCAGAATTTCCATAAGGCAGATTATTTAAGAAGGTCGGTAACATACGGAAGGAGGGCCAGAGAGCGTGCTCTCTTGATAGCCTGGGAAACTTTCCTCTGGAATTTGAGGGAAGTGCCGGTGATGCGGCGGGGAAGGATCTTGCCCTGCTCGTTGAGGAACTTCTTGAGGAACTCGGGATCCTTGTAATCGACATACTTGATACCCGCTTTCTTGAAGCGGCAGTATTTCTTCTTTCTGACCTCCACTGCCGGAGGATTCAGGTAACGGATTTCGCTGTTTTCGTTCTGTGCCATAACTTAATCCTCCATATTATTCGGTTGTTTCAGCTTTGGGAGCCTCTTTGGCGGCCTTGTTGGCACGCCTCTTCTCGGCGTATGCGACGGCGTCCTTGTCAAGGGCCACGGTGATGAAGCGGATGATACGCTCGTCACGGTGATACTGGGTCTCGAGAAGGTTCACGAACTGAGGGTCAGCCTTGAATTCGATGAGATAATAAAAACCAGTGGTCTTGTGCTGGATCGGGTAGGCAAGCTGCCTCAGGCCCCAATCCTCTTCGTACACGACTTCTCCGCCATTGTCCTTTATGAGGGAGGTGTACTTGGCAACCGCTTCCTTCATCTGGGTCTCAGACAAAACGGGAGTTGCAATGAAAACGGTTTCGTACTGTTTGAACATTTGAGTTGTAATTGTTTGTTTATAAATAATTTGCAGTCCTTGACGGGGTTTTCGTTCCCGAAAAGGACTGCAAATATAGACATTATTGTTTTAAAAACCAACTATTTCTTGGGAACATTTTCAAGAACAGCCTTGAGATATTCCCATGTACGGCCCACGCTGTCGATCTTCAGCCTCTCGTCCGGAGAATGGGGATGGACGATGGTGGGGCCGACAGAGACCATTTCCCAGTTCGGGTACTTGGCTCCCATGATGGCGCATTCGAGGCCGCCGTGGGTTGCCATTATCTTCATCGGATAGCCGTAAACCTTCTCGAATTGTTCCATCATCACCTTGTTCATGGGAGTGTCGAGCTTCGGAGTCCATCCCGAATACCCGCCGGCGAACTTGACCTCAGCGCCAGCCAGCTCGAAGATGCAGCGGACCCTGTCTGCGAGGGCGGCCTTTGCGCTGTCCACGGCGCTGCGCATGAGCGAGTGGATGATGAGATGGCCTCTGCTGGTACGTACGATAGCCATATTTATAGAGGTTTCGGTAAGGCCTTCCATCGTCCGGCTCATACGGATGACACCCGAAGGGCAGGCCAGCATGGCCTTGACAGCACGGAGCATCACTCCGGCCAGGATGTAACGCTTGGGTGCGGGAATGTCATCGACATACAGGACGGCTGAAGGATCGCTCTCGGCAAACTCCGCCTTAATCTCTCCGAACTTCTTGTCTATCAGCTTTTTGACATCCTTGAGAAGATTCTCCGGCACCATAATCTCTGCAGCGGCCTCGAAGGGTATGGCATTGCGAAGGGAGCCTCCCGTGAAGTCGGCCACCTTGGCCTTGCAGTTCTCAAGCAGAGGCAGGAGGATCCTGGCGATCACCTTGTTGGCATTGGCCCTGTAGAGGGAAATGTCCATTCCTGAATGGCCGCCCTGAAGGCCCTTCACGGTCAGCTTCAAACCGGCATAGCCGGCAGGAGCGGCATACTTCCGGTAAGGGAAATCGGCGGTAGCGTCGAGTCCGCCTGCGCAGCCGACACAGAGTTCGCCCTCGTCTTCCGAGTCGAGATTGATCAGGATATCGCCCTTCAGGACGCCGGGTTTCAGAGAGTTGGCACCGGTCATTCCAGTCTCCTCGTCATAGGTAACGAGTACCTCCACGGGGCCGTGCTTGACGGTCTTGTCCTCCAGTACAGACATTCCGAGAGCGACGCCGATTCCGTTGTCCGCTCCGAGGGTAGTGCCTTCCGCTGCCACCCAGCCGTCATCCGTTATCCTGGTGGAAATGGGATCCTTGAGGAAATCATGCACGGTGTCGGCTGTCTTCTGGGGGACCATATCCATATGGCCCTGAAGGATCACGCCCTTGCGGTTTTCAAATCCGGGAGTCGCCGGAGCGCGCATAATAACGTTTCCGGTGTCATCCTTGAATGTCTCCACACCATGTTCTTTTCCCCACTGGAGAAGGTATTCGATAACTTTCCCCTCGTGCTTCGAAGGACGGGGGATCCTGGTGAGCCCGTAGAAATTATTCCATACTACATTGGGCTGCAAATCTTTGATTGTCATATTATTAAGGTTTAGTGTTTCACTTCGTGGGAACAGGCAGCGTGCTCTCCTTTCCCATCTGGTAGATCGGAATGCGGGAGGACATCAGTTCGTCATCGCCATCGCTGAGGATTACGATGCAGACCGCCGGGATCCGGTAATGCAGATACTGTCCCCCCTTCACCGGCCTGGCCTCGGAGGCATCGGCTTCTGAAAGAGGTTCAGGGGTTATTTCCAGATAATATGGCTTGCCGGTGGATTCCGGGTCGGAAGAAACGCCATCCTGGTCGGACACCCTGAAAGCCAGGTAGCTGCGGGTCTTGTCCGAGAAGACAGGTACGACGTCCACCTTGATGACCTGACGGTCGCGGACAGTATTACCTACGAACATCGAAAGATACTCCTGTTCGGTCCTGTCGAGTTCCTTGATGGCAGCGCCGAGAGCCTCTCCGCTGAATGTCGCGTCGGTGTTTCCGATAGTGATGTTGAATCTTTCGCGACGGGCCTTCAGCACCATGTCGGCGGCTTCCTTGGCCTTTGCCTCCAGGCTCTTCTCGACGGATACTGTCTGCTTCTCGGCAATCCTTACCACAGCCGTATCGGTCTGCACATCCTTATAAACGGTACGGATCTCTGTTCCGTAAGGAGATGTCACGGCACGGGTCCTGTAATCCGGAGCCTTGGCTATAGAAGGGAATCTCCAGATAACTGCATCGGAAGAAACGTTCGGCCCGAGCGAAACCAGTCCCAAAGAACTGAGCGTGAGAAGTTTCTCGGCAGCTCCGGCAGGAGCGGAATGACGCTTCGACAGGTCCGCCTCCACCGACGGGGTCATCGTAATGCTCTCGATGACAGTCTTCGAAGCATCCGTCTGTCCCGCCTCGATACCCAGGTATTTCTTGGCATAAGCGGCATAGGGGCCCGCGTAAAACATTTCGCGGACCGCTGTAACCTCTAGGGTGATCGTCGTGGAAGGCAGTGAATAAGAAATGGTTCCGGGCTGTTCCTGGGCGGAAGCCAAGACCGGGATAAGGCCGAGCAGCACGGCTGCGGCCTTGCGGTTGAATAAACGTTTCATTTCCATCTTTTATGAGACCAGAGATAGTTCCAGGGCTCTTCCCGGATATCTTCCTCCAGCAGTTTATAATAGTGTTTCATTATATCTTCAGGCGGTAAACCTGACGCGTCCTTGGCTATTGTTTCAAAGGTAACCTGGCTGGTTCCGTCACTTGCGGTACGCCAACGGGTATATACAACTGCCGTGCCGAAGCGGGAGGCCAGGGAGGCCGGTCCGGACATCGCCTTCGTCTCCTGATGAAGGAACTCTCCGACCTGGCATCTGGCAGTCCCGGAAAAGGGATATTGGTCGGACGGCAAGATGTAAACCTTTCTCTCCGAGCGGTTTGCAATGGCATAGCGGAGAGTCTCCCGGGTCTCCAGGTACGCGTCGAAGGCAGTCTGCTCAAGCGGAGCGCAGCGGTTGAGAGCCAGCATCGAATCCCAGAACCGGCTTTTGAGGCGCCTGTAAACGACTGCACAGTCTTCCGGACGGATCGACCACGGAACGGAATCGTACCTGAAATTGAAGAACCCCCCGAGCAGTTCCCAGTTGCCGTTGTGCCCGCAAAGAAGGACAACCGGGCGTTCCGACTGCAGGGCATCCAGGTCGGCGGCGTTCGTTATCCTAACCATGGCGGACCGGTGAAGCCTTGCCGCTCCCCTCTTTCCCCGGCAGCCGCCGAACCATACCGCTTCGGCGGCAATCCTTCCGAGATGATGGTAGAACTGCGACGCAATATGCTTCACCTCAGCATATTTCTTCTGAGGGAAACTCCGGGAAATGTTCGTAATCACAATGTCGCGGCGATACCGCGCCACCCTCTCCAGGAACCAGGACAACGCCCGGCCCATCGCATAATGGAATCTGAGCGGAAGTCTTCTGTACGGCCAGAGCAAAGCCCTGACAACGCAAGCGCCGGTTCTATTTCTAAAATTCTCCTTCATTCGCAATTTACAAATATAGCAAATTTCAGGAAGAATCAATAATCCGTCTCATTTGCCCTTCTGTCGGGCGGGCTCGTGTGCCGGCGGGCAAAGTTGACGGTAGATGGCGGTAATGGCGGTGCTGCCCGGAGGCAGTGCTGGAATCCGGCACCTCCGGCGACTACCTTCTGTTTGCCATGGCCCCGAAATGGAAAAACAGTGCAACTTTTTCATTTCGGGGAAGGATTTGCGGGGTTTTGCCTGGGAAGTGTGCCTCGAGATGAAAAATACGGCCGTTTTTTTCATTTCGAGGCTATGCCGGATAAAAAGAAGAGTAGTCCGTGGCACGTAATGTATTGTTACAGAGCTAAGGGGAGAGGGTGACTGCGAGTAGTGGATACGTCAAGTTTATTGCAACGCTAGGAATAGATTCGGATGCCAGGGGATATACTGGATGACGGTATTCGATCCCGGGGCATAAGGGGCAGGGCAAACCCGTGGCCACCCGCGGCCAAGTAAGCGGGAGGGGCCCGCGCCCAAGGCGTGGGAGGGATGGAGCGAAGCGGAAGGTTTGCCGGCCCTATGCCCCGGGGCTATAGGAACGGTTCGAGTAAACTGGACGGACGTTGCCGGCCTTATGCCCTGGGCTGTCGGAACGGCTTAGCAGGATGACTGCATGGGTCCGTATTTGGAAAACAGTAGGCCGCCAAGGCATAGTACCGTCCGTTGATAGTACTGCCTATTGAGAGTTCTTATTTACTGCATATTGCGGAGCAGGACCGTGGTTCCGGGAAGCAGCCCGGGCAGGGGCGAGATGTCCGTTTTGCCGAAATGGTACGGGATCAGCACCTTGGGGGCGAACATTTTCACAGCATTGACGCACTGTTCCACTGTCATCGTATATGGCTGATTCACAGGCAGGAACGCCACATCAATATCCTTGACAAGAGCCATCTCCGGGATATCCTCGGTGTCGCCGGCTATATAGATGCGGAGACCGTCTATCGTAAGTATGAAACCATTGTCACGGCCTTTCGGATGGAACTGGGTACGACCCTCAGTATAGTTGTAGGCTGGGACGGCGTCGAGGGAGATGCCATCTGGGAGCTGTGCACTTTCGCCATTTGCGAGAGCAGTGCCGAATCCCAGAGCCTCGACGCAGCGGGCGTTAGTATAAAGCGCTGTTCCCGAATCACTTTTGAGCAGGGCATCTATCGCGGACTTGTCCAGATGGTCCCCGTGTTCGTGAGTCACCAGTATGACGTCGGCCTTCGGGAACTCTGTGGCGTAATCAGTGTGTTTTCCATACTCCCCAACCGGATCCACCTGGATCCATATGCCCTTGTATGATAGCGCCAGGGTACCGTGCTTTATGAGGGTTATCTTTACAGGAGCGCATGAATCCGTAAGGAAAGCTTCTGATTCATAAGATGTTACAGGCCTGCCATCCTCTTTCCATGCAGTTATTCCGCCTAGCAGGTTGAACACGGTATAACCGGCCTTTGACAACACCTCCGAGGCATTGGCGCTTCGCTTTCCGGTACGGCAATACACTGCCAGCGGCACCTCTTTCGGGAAAGCGGCCTCTATCCCATCCAGGAAACCGGAAGCGTACCAGTCAAAATTGGCAGCCCCGGGGATATGACCTTCGGCATATTCCTCCGCTGTCCTGACATCGATAAGGACGATTGAAGGGTCCTCGGCCTTGAGGGCGAAACTGGCGCAATCCAGGTCCGAATAAGCCTTGGCGCATGAAAAAAGCGACAACAGTGAGATGAGTGACATAAAACGTTTCATATTATAGCTGTTCACATTAACCGTATCCGTACAAAAATATGAAAAATTTGCTATTTTTACACGGAAACTAAAGACATAGCCGGATGAAAGCAGTTATACAAAGGGTTTTGTCGGCCTCGGTCAGGATAGGCGACAAGGTTAAAGCCTCCATCGGGCCCGGGCTGCTGGTGCTGCTGGGCATCGGGCACGACGACGAATCCGCTGATATTGAATATCTTGTAAAAAAGACGGCCGCCCTCAGGATTTTCAACGACGAAGAAGGCGTGATGAACCGGAGCATCATCGAGACAGGAGGAGACATAATAGTAGTCAGCCAGTTCACGCTGATGGCATCGACCCGCAAGGGCAACCGTCCCTCTTACATAGCTGCAGCCGGGCACGAAAAAGCCATTCCGCTCTACCGGCAGTTCTGCGAGGCTCTTTCCGAGGCCGTAGGCCGCAATGTCGGGACAGGGGAATTCGGTGCCGACATGAAAGTCTCCCTCGTGAACGACGGCCCCGTTACAATCTGCATCGATACGAAAAACAAATGATATGTTCAAAGTCAGCGAACTGATGACCACTCCCCCGCCGGAGTTCTCATCCGCTCTTCAAAGAAAGGT
>JAEEGL010552175.1_pt1 | contig 21953 bp, 7 predicted proteins | sample 9134231 | NCBI WGS metagenome assembly JAEEGL01 (sample SAMN16246548, study PRJNA631951) | gut metagenome | biome: gut microbiome; feature: rumen; material: fiber-attached | host: Bos | place: Iran: Karaj | collected 2018-10 | reverse complement strand
TTCAGCAGGAATCAAGTTACTCTTGATAGCATCGGTATGAATACGGTAGTTTATCTTAGCCAATTCCCGCTTCGCCGTCCAAGCTATTTCTTTCTTCTCTTTGGCTTTAAGACGCTGTAGCTCCAGAACCATGTAGAATTTAAACTCCGGACTAATCCACATGGCAAATTCGAAGGCAACATCCTTATGGGCATATGTTCCACCATAACGACCCGCTTTGGCCTGAAGACATATTGCATTAGTTTTAGAAACGAATTCCTTGACACTGATTTTGAAGCTATTTAGTCCTGCCTGACTTTTAATTATGGCGAATTCGCCATAATTAAAAGCTGGATTATAGAATTTCTCCCATATTCCAATATACTCCAACGTGTTCCTATTCCTCAACCAATCGGTCACGAAAAAATCGCCATCTTTTGCTCTTATCATGTCCGTTAGGCTGATAAAGTCTTTATCATTGGACTTGATGACTGTTATCTCCGTTCCTTCTACTATTATCTTTGCCATGTCTCTTATAATGAATTTTGGCTTCCTAATTTCAATACATTTTGTGTGCAAAGGTAAGGATTATTTTCGAAACCGCCAAATATTTTAATACAAAATTCGCGCGCGGGGGTTATTTTATATAATATATCATTAGAGTTTCGCATTGGCCCGCGGCAACGCTACACCCTGTCCTTTAGCTCAGAGAACCCTAGGGATGTTAGAGAAAGCAAGATTTAAAAAATATTTCAAGAAAAGATAAAAAGCCTATTCATCTATTCATTATTTGAACTAACATATTGGTTCTTAAATAGTTAGAGAATGAATAGTGCTTATGAATAGCGATGTAACTATTCATTATTTGGGTGTTTTGCTACAATTGTAAAAGTTTTTGGTTCAAGAAGGAAGGGTATTTCCATGTTATAAAAACATTGGAAACACTTTGTCACAAAGACGGTGACATAATGTATTGCATTAAGTTACAGAGTGTAACGGAAATGGTTGTGTTAGCGTAACTGCATGTTTTTCAGGCATAAAGTGACGTATCAAGCCATGAAAGATGATGTTTAAAGAACAAAGAATGAATAGTGGATGAATAGTTAAGAGTTACTATTCATTATGTAACAAACTGATTATTAATAAATTGTTTTAAAAGATGAATAGATGAATATGGATAAATTATAAAATGTTGGATTAAAATTTATAATCACAACACTTTTAAGAGGTGAGAGGTAAGAGGTAAGAGGTGAGAGGCGAAGGGTATAGAGCAAAAAAAGAAAGACCCGGCGTGGGTCTTCCTTTTTTAGTTTCCATTATACTTACTTAACCATCACTTGACACTGCGTGTCGAGCTACTTAACCATCAGCTTACGGCGGAAGCGGGCGCCGTCGACGTGAACCATATAGACACCTTCAGAGTAGAGCGGGGTCTCGATGGTCTGGCCCGGTTCGATGTTGAAGGTAGCCACACAGAGACCTCCGGTGTTGAAGATGCGGACATCAGCTGTCGAGCGCAACTCGGACGTTATAACGACCTTATGGTTCTTAGCATAGATGTTTACATTTTCTGCTACGTTGTCCTGACTCTCTTCTTCGCCAAACTGCGAGTCGATATTACTGAACTTGATGGCACGCGTGACAGCCTTCTTAGCTTCGAAGTAAGTACGGAATGCTGACAATTTACGGTCTTCCGTCGTTTCCGTCACCTTATCATATTTACTACCGTCAGCAGCCATGATATAGCTGTTCACAGGAGCCTCGATATTCAGGTAGTTCGGCTTGAAGTAGTAGCCGCTGAACGGACCTGCTACACCCTCTTCCAGTTCGTTGTCGGTGACAGCCACCGTCTCGCCCGTCTTCGCTGCGAAGGTAATCACCTGCTGATCCAGACGGATAGGAGCCGGCGAAGCAGTGCCCTTAGCCTTGAAGTCACCGCTGAGGTCGAACTCATAGTACGTCACTCCCGGGAATCCAATGAGGTACGGCGTAGCACACTGAACATACGGATACTTCGCATAAGCACGGGCCGAACTATAGAACTGCTGATAGATGTCGGCATTGGCATCCTTCTGAGCGCTATTACTATAATAGTAGTCCCAGAGGAAGGTATTGGTGGCCACCTTGGCCTCCTTGCCCGTATCATCAGGATAGTTGAAGAAGCCCGTAGCCTCGCCACTGGCATCAGTGGTCAGGCCCGTCAGCTCACGCAGCCAGTATTCATGACCTATCTTCGTCTCCGACTTCGGGTCTATCGACTTACTACCGCTGTAGAAGTGGGTTATCTCACCCTTCTGGTGAGTCGTAACCAACTCGGCCGTAAACGGCAGCGAGACAGACTCCCAGCCCTTGCTGGTGTCGACATAACGGTCGGGCTTGCGCTGGTACCACATGCGGTGACCCTCGTCGAAGGTGTAGGCCATCGGTGCGTTGAAGTCCTGCTTGTCGACGAGCAGATGGTCGCACGTAGCCGTCAGGTCGCTCTGTACGAGGTGACCGTGGACGGACGATGCGGGAGCCTCCTTCACCGCACGGGTGTCGTCGTCGACATAGTAGTTAGCGTATGCCGGATTGAGGAAGTAGGTCGACAGGACGGTGTGCGTTACCGGTTTCTCCTCAGCCGACGGTGCATAGACGAGCAGGTTCTGCGTCTCGTCCTCGTTGACGATATCCAACAGATTATCTTCTATGTCGAGCAACGGCTGGAAGAAGAAGTCGCCATTGAGACCCTGCTTATACTGCGTGTCATTATGACCTGCAAAGTCGATAGCCGTCATATTCGGATAAGCCTCCTTCACATCCGTCGATGTCACCGACTCCGGCTTCGAGTAGGCCACGAGGTAGGCAACATTGTTGAAGTGTGCCACATCCTGCTTGTTGCTGCGATAGTATGCCGGAGCACGATAGACACGGTTGCTCTGACTGTTGTGTACCACACGTCCACCACTCTTCGCAATGCTTGACGGCTGTTCCTCGTGCGGCAACGTCGTGTTGTAGTCGTAGGTCAACATCTGTCCGAAGTAGATGTAGTCGTCAGGCCAGATAGGACTATAGACCATCGATGCCGATGTTCCATCGTGAACCACACGCATTCGTTCGTCGTAAGCCTCAGGCACCGTACCGCCGCGATAGACGAAGTCACCGTCGGCATAGCGGTCCTCCACATAGCCGTACTGGCCACTCTTATGCTCGTCGAGCGGATAGAAGGCATACGACGACGGATACTTACCTACGGACATCTCTTCCTCCAACGTACCGTCGGCATTCTGCTTGAGGTAGTTGTACTCGATGGCAGAACCGCCGGGAACCTCATGGTCGTAATAGCGCTTGTTGAGGTAGAAGCCGTTCAGGTCGTAGGCCACCGTACCATTATAGAATGCCGACTCGCTCATCGGACGGGCTATGCCGCGACCGTTGTCTGTGGTGCTGTAAGGCTTCGTCTCAGGATAGTAGCAGTTGACGATCTGCTTTCTACCATCCTTCGCTGACGGATTGCCGAAGACGGCCTTTGTGCCTGCGGAGAAGCCGCTGGTCGCACTGGTGTTGATCCAGCTGTTCTCGACGTAGCCGTCACCGGTATCGACAATACCTGCCGACGTGAACGAACCTGTCACACCAAGGTTATAGACAGCACCGCAGAGGTTGCCGAACAACGAGTTGTTCAGACCGCTGATGGTGTAGCCGTCACCGTGCAGGTTACCGGAGAAGCATGGTCCGCCAGCACTGCCAATAGGCGTCCAGTCCGTATAAGCCTTCGGGCTGACATTGCTATTGAGGATGAATTCGAGGTCTTGACCGCCAGCCACATGCGAATCGAGATTAGCGTGACCGTCCAGCGCACTGCCTGCAGCAGCAGGACCGCTGAGCATCGAGAGGTCGAAGAAGTCCTTCAGCAGGTCGAGCTCGCTCTTCGTCGGATCGCTCTCACAGGTACGGTTGTCGATGTATATCTTCGAGTTGCGCATCACGTCGGGATGGTCCACATACAGGTGGTGTTCCTTATCCTTCATGATGGCATCGAGGTCGTGATAGTTGGCAACGGTCAACGGCACGTAGTTCGAATAGGTCTTACCCAGATACGTCTTCGAATAGAACGCCAAGAATACCTTCTGGTTCTGATACCAGTAGAGCGGCGTGCCATTGTTGACGAACGGGACACCATTGCGATGCAGCGCAGCATCCTCCTCCGAGAAGAACAGCTCCCAGCCACTGGTCAGGATTTCGTACAGACCAGGATTGACGGTCGGAGCCTTCAGACCCACCGAATTACCAGGCAGCACGGCAGGAGGTGCATTCAAGAGACCAATCTCAGGCGCACCGCTCTCCAGCTGCAGGTGGATGTTCAGCACGTGCAACTCATTGACCAGGCTGACACCCTCACCCTCGTCGTCTGCCTCATAATAGGTGTACTGGTAGACGACGCTGATGACCTTCTCCGACGTCACATCCTTGGCATTCGACTCACGAGAGACATACAGCGTGGTCGTCTCCGTAGGCTCAGAGCCCTGGATGTTGAAGTACTTCTGGTAGTTAGGTACATCGTCGCTATTGAAGATGATGTCTGCAACGACCGAACCTACGGCACCAGGAGCGCCCACCTCCGTAGCAAATGTCTTAGCCGGAGTATAAGGCTCATAGCAATAGTACTTAACAGAAGCCGTACTACCCTTCTTGAAGTTGACGATGTTTACCTTCTCCTTGTTGATAGACGACAGCGACTTATAGTCCTTCTCGCTGATGTCCTGACCCTTGGCATACGGCGTACCGTTGTTGATGATGTTGTCCATCACGATGTAAAACGTCTGATCGTCTGTACCAGCTTCCACCTGAACACGGGTGTAGTGCATCTGGTCGTTGCGTACCTGTTCGTACTCCTCACGTGGAATACTGCTACCGCTGGCTATCGTATGCTTGGCGCCACTGACATCAAAATAGGTCAAGGTACCTGCTCCGCCATAGACAGCCTCGTACTCTACCGACTTCACGTCGCTGTACGGACTATGGTACGAATCCTCGATATACGCCTCACCACGATACAACGGATCAACCAGCAGGTCGAGGGCATCGTAGTTGTAGTTGAACTTGTCGCGGGCATCCGTCAGCGTACACCACGACTTGATGGCGCTGTAGTTTTCGCCAGCCTCGTAGTACTGTCCGCCGTAGAGACCGTCCTTAGTGATGTAGTAGGCATCCGACAGGTTCGCATGGATATACTCCAGTGCCTGAGCAAGGTCAATCTTGTCAGCATTGATCTTGCTATTGTTATAGTTCATGTACTTGGTGGCCAGATCCGTGAGATTTGTACTGGTGCCGGACACGAGTTCACCCAGGAGCACATACTCCTCGTCGCCCAGCTGGATGGTATTGATACAAACCATTGCCGGGTCGAAGTTCGACTTGTCAGCCAACGCATTATATTCCGACTGCGAAATGGCATTACCAGCCTGTGTGGTGCCAAAGTCTACCTTGGCGACGTATGCCGGCTCGGCACTGGCCTGACCCTCAGGCTGCTGAGCCATCTTTCCGACGGTGGTGGTATAGTCGGTGTAGACCTCCTTCGAGATAATCTCGCCCTTGCCGTATTCACGTTGACCATACAGTCCGGACTCTCCCGCCAACGTGTATGTCGGACCTTCACGATACAGCTCCTTCTGAGCTGCCGACAAGGCCTCATAGGCATCTTTCCGCTGTCGGTTGGTATTGACGACACCACCATCCACGGTATAGTAAGTTTCACCATTCTTCGGACTGTACCAGTCGTCCCAATCCTTCGGACTGTTCATGTCGAGCGTCAGAGCATAACCCGTACCATGAGCGATATTGTTCGACGGATGGAACAGTGCGTTCAGGTCTTCAATCAGCTTTCCGCTCTTGTCGTAGACGTTCGGATGGAGTTCCATGAAGTGCTGATAAGCCGTCTTCGGCTCTACCTCGGAAGCGTGAACCGACAGGTCGTTCTCCAGTACGTAGGTACCTGACGGATATTCCACGCCATTGATGACGCAGGTGTCGACATTGACAACGGTCTCCTTGACGAAGTACTTCTGTTCGTTGTCGGCCAGCTGATGCCAATCCCACCATGAGATGACGTCGTTCAAGTGGTAGGTCATACTCTCGTTGTCGACCTTCACACCGTCCTCGCCGACCTTGTTGCTCTCGCTACGCGTCTCGTCGGCATAGTAAGCATAGAGGTTCGGCTGTACGTTCAACAGCTTCAGGCGTCCGTTAGACCCTGCGGTGATGGTCAGCGGGATCTTCACCTCCTTCGAGTATGCCGAAGCAGAACCGGCGTATGCCGATACCACCTGGTCGTAGATGTACACCTCACCCTTGATGAACCAATAGTGCGCCGGCGACTTCTGATAGTGGTCTTGATAGATACCATTGTTGGGATAGCAATCGTCCACGATGCGCTTCGACTTATGGATGAAGTTACCCGAGGTCTGCCAGGCCTCAAGCTTTGTCTCACTATAGGTATAAAACTTTTTGGTTCGTGCTTCGTCACCATCCTTCATATTATATTCACAAAGGAGGGTGTTTTCGTGAGAAACCTCCGTACGTTCACCATGTTCGTTGCGGGCATAGACATAGCCACCACCCTCGATATCCTTCTTCACATTGATCAGGTCGAGCTCAATGATACCGGTAATGTCACCATAGACCTTCTTGGAAGGTGTACTCTGCTCTGACGTCAGTTCCAGGAACACGCCAGAGGCCAATGCCACCTGGTTGAGGGCCGTACCGTTGTTACGGTCGCGCTTCTCCAAACGGTTTATCTTCCAGTCATTATACGTTATTGTGGGATCGATCTTGACATTACCCTTTTCTACATATCTATAATGATCCGTAAACTTCACATCACTGGTCAGGCTACCCAGATAGTTCACAACGCTATAGATACCGAAGTAGTTGCCGTGGACGGCATTCTTCATATCAGCATAGTCATCCTCGTCGACAGGACTCGGCTTCAGCGCCGTTTCACCGGAAACAACAGACTTCTTCTGGTTTAGCGACAGCTCGCCGATACGGTTGATGGTGTATTCCGTAGCATCGGCTACATCAGCCACACGGTCCTTAGCGCCCTGCAGCACCAGTCGGCTACCATACACACCGCAGAAGTCGGCACGCTGGATGGTATTCAGCAGACGTCCGGCATAGATAGAGCAGAAACCATACTGTACCCAATAGGTCTCGGTCTTATAAGCAGCTGGCAGAGCATTATACTCATCCTCGCTGATACGGTCGCCGGCATTATAGTTCTTGCCATTGATGGTGACATCCTGCTGACACAGATATTCCAACTTGAAGTAAGCACGCTCACGGTTTGTCAGTTTCTGATATTCTTCAAGAGTGATCTGCTGGTCCAGTCCGTAGTAGTCGGTACCATAGTTTGTAATGTTCAACTCACGATAGCCACCGACCACCGACAGGTTACCACCGCCATAGAGTCCACCGGTATGCTCAGTACCTACGGTGATGAAGTCGTGGTGATAAACATCATACAATGTGGCAGTGGTATTACCAAACACCGTTGTGGCATTAGCGTAACTCTCACTATTTGACGACACGTTACCACCTGCAAACACGGCATTATGAATCTGGATACCACGTTCTTCGGGGTCATTAGGATCAATCGATCCATCCTCCTTTTTGCTACCCGTATAAAGATTGGTCCATGCAGCGTTCGACTTGTCTGCCGGCAGCGTATTGAGGTAATCCGTCGGCACATAATCAAACGGCTTGTAAGTAACGCCTCCAAAATCTACGTTCGTACCATTCTTTCTAATTTGCAGCATCGGTGCAATCACCACCTTACAGTCCTCCGTCAAGTGACCGGCATTGTCGTAATAATAGATATGACCCGGCGAGTCCGTAGAAATTTTTTCTTTTGTCTTATCACTTAAATAGCCTTTACCATAGACGAAGCCAACATCACCGCCACCGAACACGTTGCCGTAGCCGTCGGCCAGTCCTGCGTCGGTACCAATTTCGCCACCATGAATATATACCTTGGTCTGGCCAAAGACATAACCATCGGTATAGAATCCGTGAATACCACCATAACCGAGGATGTTGTAACCCTTACCGCCACCGAAGACGTTACGCTTGATTTGGCCGTTATAGACGGTGATATTCGTACCGCCATACTTATAGATGGCGCTCACTTCTCGCGTCTTATTGTCATCGCCACTCTCAGTGACCTTACCACGTCCGATGGTAGCAATCTCACCGCCGCCAAAGACGCTGTTACGAATGACACCACCCCAGACAGTGACGAAGCTCTCGTCGACACTACTGTTGTCATCGTAACCACCGCCGAACACGTTACCGCAATCCGACAAGCGGTCCTTACCGACATGGTCGCTCCACGTTTCGTCGTCGACCTTCGCCACGTATTCCTTTGTATCAGCATCGTAGAAATAGCCGATGTAGCCGTTGTTCACCGTCACATGGGCCTCACCGAAGATGCTACCACCCTCACCACCGGCATAGGCATTACGCTGAATGGCAGGAACACCCTTCAGGAAACCATAGCCATCGGGCAATGTCGCCTGGTCCTTGCGGATACCGATGACCACATTGGTCTCGCCAGGAATATCGTTCGTAGTGTCAGTAGTCGACTTGTTATGATAGCCGACGTCACCTTCCCAGCCACCGCCATAGACGTTACGCACCGTACCGCCTTCTATATAGGCTGTTGCACTGGCGGTAAAGCCCTCTATATGTTTCCCATTGTAGTCAAAACCGGCAGATGTCACGCGGAAGCTGTCACGCACAGCGCCACTGGTACCTGCAGCATAGAGGTCCTTGACGACAGTGCCGCCAAGCAAATCAATATAGGTGCTTCCGTAAACATCACCACTACCGAAAATGCCTTGACTCACCTTTTTAGAGTCACCCATACCGCCACCATAAGCATAGTTCCATACTGTAGCACCTTCGTTGATGTGGACATTCGTATGGTATTTTCCTCCCAGACGAGTAGGATGAACCAATGTTTTATGTTCAAGACCGCATTCATTATATCCAGGCATACTGAGGTCGAGTTCCGGATCTTCACTAGCCCATTTCAACAATGATTTGCGATTGATTACCTTTCCATTGTGACCACCTCCATAAACCTCATAGACTTGTGCACCAGACAACAGGTTTACCTCAGTATATTGTGCCCATGTGTCCTCACCAAAACCAGCACCATAGACGGTCGACATATATTTGGAACCTGTCTTGGGGTCTGTCTGTCCATTATAAACGGGAACATCTACGTTGACCTGAGCATAGAGCGTACGGTCGGCATTGTTGTTACCGCCATAAATATTGCCGCGTACGATGGCATCCGCACTATGATAGTTGACGTGTGACTCATAGACGTCACAAGGATAGAGAGGGTCATTACCATAAGCACCACCGAACAGGCTCTGCACGCTAATAGTAGAGGTGTTAGGCACATTCAGCAGGGTGCGGCGTGTGAAGCCCTCTGAGAAGCTACCGCCATAGATATTGCTGACAGTTCCTCTGAAGAGGTCGATGATAGCTGAATACTTGTCAAGATTGGCAGCTACGGTAGCAGAGTCTGCACGCATACCCAGACCGCAGTTGGCACCAGCACCGAACACGGCAACATTCTGGAATTTTATGATGTTCTGAGGAATATCTATCAATATATAGCTGCGATTCTGCATGCTGTCCACACCAAAACCTTTCAAAGAGCCTTGTCCAGCTCCGAAGATTCTTTCCAACTCATTGCGGGCGTGGCTGTTAGGACGGAAGTTCACGAAAGCATTGTCCAAACGAGGCTTGGTGAAGCCTTCCTTCGATTTACCTATATTTTCAGCATTAGAGCCATCATTTGTATAGGTGTAGCCTGTGATTTCACCTTGCTCGTTCTTGACAGGAGTGCCAGTAAAAGTGTATTTCTTGAAATGAGGATCTGTATAGTCATAGTCACCATAGCATCCGCCAAAGATATAGCCCACGCGACCCTGGATATACTCCATATAGGCAGAAGCGTTGACTACGTCTGGATTCTCTGCGTTTCCGGGATTGTATAGCTTGGCCTGCAAATCAGAGCTGACACGACCTTTGAGGCTTGCGTTATTAAGAATCTGCCCACCGAGGTCGTTACCGCCATAGACGTGGTCACGAATCCAAGGGAAACCACCGCCATCTTCGTAAGTGCCATCTTCCTTCTTCTGACGTCCGATGTAGGTCTCAGTATGTCCCAGGATGTCGGCATTACAGCTGCCAGCGAATGAGTTGAATATACGTCCGTTGCCTAAGTTGATGATGGTGTTGCCGGCAATAGGTGCTTCGAAGGAACCACCATAGATAAACTCGGTCTCTGCCATATCATCACTATCGTCCGCATGACCCCTGTAAACACCTTCCTTATTGCCTCTCAGATTGACGTGACAGCTATATCTTGGGTCGTAGGTGTATTCCAGTTTCCCTGTCGTCGAATTATAAGTGCCCTTACCAATCGCACCATTCTCACCACCACCGAAGACCTGGAATACATAGCCTTTATTAAGATTGATAGTGGTACTACCCCATATCTCAGACTCTGCACCATAACCTCCGCCAAAGACGTTAAGTGCTTTACCCAACACGTCCATACCTTGCTCGTCAAGGATTACACCCGATTTACGTTCAGTGATGTTATAACTATCGTGACCATAAAGGATAGCTTCACCTTCGTTTTCCTCTATCTGGTCGAAAATGGCATCATCACCCTTTCGGTCTACAATGGAGGCGTTGATGTTAATAATTACATTGCCGTTCACATGGCCAGAATTGTAACAACCACCATAGATATTACCACCCTGGAAACGACGGTCCAGGTCATCTTCAGTGCTGGTTCCTGTTTGCAAATCGGTGGGATTCACCTCTTCGCCTGTTGAACTTTTGATCGTGTTCCATACCAATTCCGTCTTGTCAACATTCCAACGCTTAGGCTGAATCTTCAAACCAGACAGGTTCAGTTCCAGTTTATCGCCAATCTGACCTTCCGGTGCAGGTGCAGCAGCGCCGATGAGTCCACCTTCATAGGCTGCATTGAATTTCGTATTCGTTTCGTCATCATATTGCTCGGGTACATTAGCATTGTTACAACCGCCAACGACCTTATCGTAGATAATAATCTTATCGTCGAACTCAATGGAAGTCTTGCCCGCACTGGTCATACTACCCACGTTACCACCGCAGTAGAAGGAGCCGATAGAAGAAGAATAAGGAATATAGGTGGCAGGATCCTTAGGCAGTTCGTCGAATACTACACTGGGCATCAGACTCATGGCAGCACCCTCCATATACTTGGCAAAGATGTCGGGGTCCGTCAGATTGATGGAACTCATTTTCTTCATGGTACGTAAGATGCCTTCGCGCTTAGTCATCAGGCCTTGGTCATCCGTTTCCTCCTTATTGGTCGTCACCATGTTGGCACCATTGTTACCCAAGAAGACATTGTCAGCAATGACATGGGAACCAATCTTCAACTCCACCATCGGTTTTTCTTTAGTGGACGCAATGGTAGCACTGTTACCGCCACAATAGACAGAACCATGAATGACGGTAGGTATAATTTTCGTGGTACCGTCAGCAAGCTTTTCCTCTTTTCCTGCCAGACGGACAGACACCTGTTCGGCATTAGGACGATAAGCATTCAGGGCTTCTACGGAGGAGGCGAAGCCCGATGGGTCATAATACATGTCACCGTAAATATCGTCACCATCCATAGTAGGATCGTCCGTATACGGATACGAACCGTTACCACCACCGTAGACATCACCACGGATAGTGGTATAGACACCGACAGCATTACCGCCAACCACCTTACCGGTCACGTCATTACCGCCATAGACATTGTTGATATCGCCGCCACGAACCAACAAACGGGCTGACAAACCAGCGGGGAATTTATACTTAGGAGTACCATCGGCATTGACGTCAGTCAACTGTATATCTGTCGACTTGGCCTCCTCGTACACGCCACTTTCGAGCGTTCCTGAAACCAAAGGACGAACGTCAGCCATACGGCAACCGCCATAGACATTGTCGATAACGATCTTAGAATCAGCCGCTATCTCCAGCAAGAGACCTTCCGGGTTGGTCATAGCACCCTTGTTTCCGCCGCTATAGAGATTACGAATCTTACCGGACTTCAGATTCCAAACAGGACGGATTGCCATCTCGGCCTTGTTGTTACCACCAAAGAAACGACCAATCTGGAATTCATCACTACCAGGATATGACAAACCGGTATTGATACCCATCTGCTTCTGGAAACGGTCAGCCGTCAGCAATTCACCGACTGTACCTTTTTCGGGATCTTTATTTGCGTTAGGATTTTTTGTATCAATAATACTATTGACCACCTTACTGGGGTTATCCACGCAGATAACCGTACTATCCTTGATGGTAGCATTGTTACCACCACCGTAAGCATAAACGATAGAACCACCCAGCACTTCAAGGTAGGTCTTGTTCAGTTCGGGCTTGGTAATGAGGCTTTTGCTGGTAGCTACGACAGCATCACCATCCTTGGCAAGATAGTCGCCATTAGCATCTGCCTCAGTAGTATAGGTATAGTCGCCATTGCCGCCGGCAAACAGCTGGCCGATATAAATCTTGGGGGCATTGTCGACCTCTACCACATTGCCATCAGCGTCTGTAGTCGTCTTGGTAGAGATGCGAACGAAGGCATCCCACGTATTGTTAATTTCATTCTCCGACTTTTGTGTCAATTCGTTTGGAAGAACTTTAGATTCAGCTTTACTTCCGATCTTTCCAGCGATATCGTTACCACCATAAGCCTTGTTGATGACAATATAGTTGGAGGCATGTTCACCGTCGAAATGGACGAAGGCCGAACCGTTGACATCTGCCATACGGGCACCACCGAAAACTTCATCGATATCGCCAGCACGTACCGTGACAGTGGTACTGCCACCCGTATCACCGGCATTACCGCCACCATAGACGCTACCGCCAATGACGATTTGAGCATAAACATTGAACATGGAACATTGAACATGGAACATTGCCACCATCAACAGCAACCGCTTCCAATGCTTATACCTTAATATATTATATATGTCATTATTCCTATTCATCTACTTTTTATCAATTGAACGTGATAGTCGGGTTATCGAGGTCGGGATCCGACAAAACATACAAATATGTTGGAGCCACCGTCAGTTCGATGGGCTGGCGTTCGCCGGCCTTCAAATACTTAATACCCAGTGAAGATGGCAGCTTATTAGTCGATACGCAGTCCTTGCGGATGAGGTTGCCTTTCCGGTCGTAGACATCGTAGGTACATTTCAGCGACAAATCGTCGGTACATCCCGGTATGACATTACCGCTGAGCAGCAATGGTGCGGCATCGGCAACGGACGGCAGTGCCTTTTCCTCACCCTCCTCACTCTCGAAGATGGTGATGGACATACCCGTCGACGCTGTCGGCGTATCCCACGCAATGCTGAGGGGATTGGTGGTGTTGGCAGTCAGCGTAATGACAGCCTTGGTAGCGCTAATATTGACCGTTTGCAGTTCCATCCGCTTCAGTTTGATGGTACGAATGGCGCTATAGCTGTCTTCTATCTGCATCCTAAACTGCAGGCAGCTGTAAATATGGTCCATCAGCAGGTTGACATAGTTCTGACCCTTCGGTTGGGTCGTATATCCGAACTGCCCCAACGAGGCATCATGCTCTGAGGACGAACTAGTGACTCCCTTCACACCTACGATGACACAGACGTCGGTCTTGCTGACAGGTTTCAGCCCGTCAAGGGTCATGACGGCTCCATTCTGAAAATCGCCACTGAGCGGACTGACAGCACTGGGCTCAGCATTGACGATATCACCCGGCATAAAGCCATAGATATAATAGTCGCCAGACTTCAGGCTGATGTTCGAACGCCATTCGTGGCCGTTATAACTGAAATAGCCCACACGGTCGGGAAGACCAGTAGGAGATGTCGTCATGAAGATACCGATAGACGTTACACCGTCGGGGGTGAACGGACTGTAACCGGCAGGAACGGCACGGGTGATGTCATCGTACGAACGGGTATAGGCCGCCAACTGCAGCGTCTCGTCCTGCTGGTCCTGTCCCTCGTTGTCGGAAGTACAGCCAAACACCAAGGTGGCTATCAGCAGGATCATACCCGCGCGAACCTTATTATATATATCGTATCTTCTCATCTCGTTTCTTTCCATTTACCAGTTATACACATCATGGTTTCTGACATCCTTATCGGTCCAGCTGTCGACATCGACCAGATTGAACTGCAATACCGCATCACCATAGTAGGCATAGACAAGCCACGTATGGTTGCGGGTGAAGTCGCCAGCATCGGCCATACTGAATTTGGCTGTAACAGGAGCACCGCCACCGACCGTATAGGTCACAGTACCTGTCAGCTGCTTGTCGCTCTCGGGGAGATAGAAGGGTCCCCAGGAAGTCAACGTACCGGCATCAATAGCCACACAGATGCGCGTCTCATAGTCCTGAGCATCCTCTACACCGTCGATAAAGATATATTCAAGCGGGTCGGTAACCTCCTTGACGGCCAATGGTGATTCCGTCGCGGAGATGAAAGGTACTGCTGAACTCAAGTACGACTTGATGTGATAGTTGCTTCCGTTGTAGGGTTCATTCAGGAACAGATACTCCTCGTCGGTCATCAACCCTGCATCAATGGTAATGCCCGTGATGGCAAGGTTAGAACCCGTCAAGGCACTGAACACGAAGCGCAGCTTGGAAACGGCACGGGTCAGACGGACGGTAGCCATCGCGGAGAAGTCGGTACCGATACGCAGGACGGGTTTTTCTCCTGTGATGGGCTGGTTCTTCAGAACTCCCGACATCGGAAGGCCTGCAGAAGGTACTGTTTTCACTAGTTTATCGCAACCGAAGCTCGTGGACAGCAGGGCATCTTCCAATTCTGCCCGAGTAGCATTCGAGCCGGTGGTACTGTTAGTGGCATTGGCCAGCACAAAGACATCGACACGGGGACGACGGTTGGCGAAGTCGTGAGTGACAGGCACCTGATAGACGCCGCCTTCACCCGTATTCAGCTTTTCAATATCGGAAGACTTGGGTTCATAATAGGCCACCAGTTTGCCATTGGCGGTCTCGAAGACCCATATCTGCAGACTATTGACCTGCGCCTCTTCACCAATAGGATTCACGTCGCCCACAGTGGCACGTGTCAGTAGCGGATGCTCAGGGGCATAGACATAGAAGCTGAGCATGGGCTGCTGTTCCTTCTCTTCCTGAGACGGAGTCTTTTCGACTTCGTCGGAAGATGACGAACAGGCCATCAGCATCAGTGCCAGTATGAATGTCAGTGCCTTACGCATACCTTATTATATATCATATATTACTATTCTCAATCATTGTAGTTCGACCACTGTCGTCGTGGACTGTGTCCACTTCTTGGTAATCTGGATGCCTACCTCAAGGCTGGGAGCCAGCACGTCGGGCAGCACGTTGTATGCCTTAGCCAGTCCGAGTCCTTCTTTTTCGCTGATAGACAGCTTTGCCGTCGTTATTTGATCCTGGGTGAACACCCTAGTCTTGTCTGTTCCCTCAGCTTCTTCCAGCTTGAGTTGGCCGGCAAGGTAGAACTTAGTACCGCGGTAGATGATGCCATTGTTGGCACCATAGAAATCTGTGTCGCTATTGTTTTCAAACTCCAGGATGATGTTCACCACTTTATCGCTTTCGGCACTCTGCAAGACCAGCGTCTGTGTAGGGGCAGACAGATCAACGGTCGGACTAAGGTAGAAATAGTCGGCGGTGCCATCGGCATTGGTGTTGGTCTTCACCTGATTGTCATAGATAAAGCGTTCGGGTGACAGCGTCAGGGTTGCCGGGTCCGTCAGGGGCTTGAATTCGAAGTCGACGGAATGCTGGCCACCAACGATGATGCCCGTCAATGGGAATGCCTTCTCAGCGACGGTGACATCATTGCCCTGACTATCTTTTAACGTGGCAGGAACCTTCTGGAGTTGAATCTGCAGGCAGCCTACCGCATATTGCAGGGGATCGACGATGGCCACCGCCCTGGTATTTTCGGTGACGACGTCACCGGCATTATACTTATCCAGTATAGCCTGCCACGTGACCGTATAGGTGTCCTTATACTCACTGGAGGTGATGTCTTTGACGGCTGTCTTGATAGGACTGTTCGTATAATAGTAGAGCTCTGCCGGGTAGCAATAGCGGTTGATGTTGTTGATGGAAGCAGTAGTAGTCGTCTCCACCTGCGGAACGAAACAGTTTTTTTCTCCATCCCACTGCAAGACGGCAGCACCGTCAGGCAAACCCAAAGAGGTAGGATAGTCATCGTGCATGCCCTTAGCATTATTGATCTGCGCAAGGATGGCTTGTCGGATGGCCTCAGCCGTAGGATCATCGACGAAGTGGGCACCCTGATCCTCCAAGGCTTCCTTCAAAAGTCCGACATGTTTGCGGATGTTGGTCGAGGAGCCGGCCATCGCCAAGTAAGTGCCGGATGTCTCATGTTGTCCGATAAAGTTACGATAGAGCGTCTTCAGCAACGAGTGCGTGCTGTTTTTCCAGCTATAAACCGTACCGCTGACGGTAGTATCTGCTTGTGCGATACATGTCAGATACTTGGCCATGTCGGCAGCATCGGCAGGTACCTCAATAGTAGGACACATCTGTTTCAGTTTGAAAGTGATGCTCTCAGGAGTCCCGTCACCAAACAACGTCGTTTCCAGCACGCCATTTGCCGCATCACCCTCCACGGGGTGAGCACGGGCATAGATGAGAAATGCTGCTGTGCCGGACGTTATGCGGCAGTCCTTCGACAGGTAGAAACGGCTTTTGTTGGTTCCGTCGGTTTTATCAAACCATTCCTTCAGCGAACCATCGGTCGTTGAGAACAACTTAGGTACGTTGCCAATAGCTACTTTGCTTCCGCCAGCGGTTGCAAAGGGAAGAATACGCAACAGGTCGACAGCACGGGCGGAAGTGGTCTGTACCACGTCGCCACTCTGACGGGTTGTCGGAGTCGACTGCTGTGAAACAGAGAGTGCCAACTGAGCCGACACACTGGTTTGCGTGTCTGCTACCTCTTCACTTGCACTACAGCCTGTAAGCACTGCAAGGATCAGGACTGGCAATATGTATCTTATTTCTCTCAATTCTCAACTTTCAACTGTCAACTTTCAACTTTACAGTGGTACTTCGTGATTGCCGGCATCATTCCAATTGAGCACGACAAGGAAACCTACGGCCTGATCTATAGGAATGACCGAACCGTCGTCCTTCGCGCGTACCTTAATAACCATCAACTGACCGGCACGGAGCGGACGCCTGATGAACAGCTTGGTCAGCGTTATCGTGCCGTCGGGGACGGTGGCATAGACGTGGATCTCCCACAGGCTCTCATCGGAATAAGGGCTAATGAAGGGGTCAGTGGTCTCGATGATGGTGCGTGTGACTGTTGCCTCACGCGACGGGAAGGTCACCGAACAAAAAGCCATCTCACCACTGTCATAACCAGAAATGGAAGTGGTACGCACCAGCGGAGGATTGTCGACGAAGATATAGCTGCTGTCGGCAACACTGAAACCTGTGGCAAAGCCCGTAGTGAACACATTGATATCCTTGACACCGCTGCCGACAGTATCGACCACCAGGACAGAAGCACAGTTGGCCATATAAAGGTGGACATTAAACTGCTGGTCAACACCTTCGAGGACCTCCATGAGCTGGCGGGCAGTGAAGATGCCGGTGGAGTGGCTGTCGATGACATTATCGACGGGTAAACCGTCGACTTCGGAACGGGTATTGCCCTGCAGCTGAATGATCTTAGCACGATGGCAGCGTTCGTCTTCGACGAGGTCAACGAGCTTGTTATCAACGATATTTGCCGTCGCCAAGTGCATATACTTTCGCTTGGGCAGGTTCAGCGCATAGCTGGCCTGATTGGCGTCCATGATATGCTCGTCGTGCTGCAAACGAAGGGAGTCGCCCTGGGTGTCGTAGAACGACAGGTCGACATCGTGGGCAAAGTCGGTGAAGATGTCCGACAGTTGAGTGAACAGTGACTGCGCCAACTCCAGCTCGGTCTCGGTAGACAATTGTGTCTGCAACTCGGTGGTCATATTGGTCACCAAGCGCAACTCATAGTCCAGCTCGTAGTTGTCGCCTTCCTTGTACACTTCGTCGTCAATCAAAGAGCACGACGCAAGCGTAAAGCAGCAGACTGTCCACAACAGTTTCTTCACTGACATCACAATACGTTATTTTTCACCAAGGATGACATCGTTGAAGGTCAGTCCCGTCTGCCAGGTGATATCTACAGAGAGACCCAGCGAAATCTGGCCGGAACGCAGGTTAGGCACTGACACAAGGGCGTGCTGCAGCGATTCCTTACCAATGACGAAGGTCGCCGTCGTCTTGAAGTCCTGCATGAAGACACGACGCTCGCGGATGGTGTTGCCATCCTCGTCGTAAGGAGGCAGGGCATAGTTGGCAGGCCAAGTGATACCCAACGAACGGTCGGCCTCATACTCTGCCTGGGTATAGGCAGTGTTGTCAGCTTTCTTCAGACCCTCAGGCATCACATCAGGATCGAGCTTACCGACGATATAGAACTTAGCACCATTACGGATGAGGTTGTTCTCGCCGTAGAAGTCGATAGAGTTGTTTACAAACTCCAGAGCCACATAGACATCACGCTGCTTCTTGCCTTGGTTCTTGGCTTCCCAGTTGTCCCACAACAGCGTATAGTTGGGCTGTGATTTGGGACCCATGCCGGATGCAGTAGAATAGGCAGGAATCTGGATATAGTCCACCTCTCCGTTGCCAGGAAGCTTGCTCTTCACCTTATCATATACCATATATCCGAAACCAGGGGTAGCTGACTTGGCGATATAATTCCAGCCAACTTCCGGCTCCTGACCACCAACAAGCACACCTGTCAGGTGGAAGTGGTCGTCATTCACGGTCACATTAATCTCGTTGTTAGGCTCATCGGCACCAGTCCATGCCTTCTGAAGGGCGGCATTATTGTCCTCGAGGAAATCGCTGCCATAGCGAACTCTTGTCTCAAGCAGGGCAGTACCATAATTGATGTTGTTCTCCATGGCCACACTACGAGTGGTCGAACTAATGTGGCTGTCAGCTGTCCAGTCTGATGACCAGCTGCTCTCTGACTCCCAGTTGGAAACACCATCAGGATAGTCGTTGGCCATCTTGGGGATGTCGGACACACGAATGGGACTATTGCCGAAATAGCACAATTCGGCAGGTGAGGTATAGTTCTCAGGATTGAAAGCATCGGTAGATGCCGTAGAGCCACCCATGGCATACGTCTCCACCGTACCTTTATAATTATATGCAAACTGCAAACCCTTCGTGGGGTCGTCCTCGTCCTTCGGCGTGATATCGAACTGCAGGAGCACAGAACCGTCAGGCAGACCGAAAGAAGAGGGGAAATGGTTCAGATCACAGTCATTATCCACCTCGTCAACATCGTCAAGGTTAATATTGCTCTTGATGGTTGCGACGTCTCTCCAAACATAGTCCTTGTCGTCATCGAAGAATTCCTCTACATTCTTCTTAATCTCGACTGCTATCGTCTGGGCCAACACTTCACGCAGGTTGACGGGAGTAGCTCCAACGATAGAATTGATAATTCCCATCAAGTCGTGAATGACATAGGCAACAGCTTCACCGGCACCGGCACGCAACTCGTTAGGACGAATGGTGTTGAAGGTGACGAAGGTCCTGGACAGGATATCTCCCAAAGGACACATGGGCATCTCGTTTCCTAGAGCATCCTTAATAACATCTGCAGCCTTGGGGGTCATGGTATAATTGCCTGCCTCACCAGTCACGTTGACATAGTCACTCCAAGCCAGCGACGGAATATATTTGGACTGACCATCATACTCAATGGTCACGTCCTCAATGCTGCTACGCACAATCTGTGTCAGACAAGCAGCCATCAGACGCTCGTGCTCAAGGAGTGATGCCTGATAGATGTGAGGCGTGGCAGGATTGGCCACTTCCGGCACAATCTTACACATCGTGAAAGACACATCATTCAAATCCTCACTGATTTTCATCTCAATCTTACCCTGATCTTGGTCAGAGCCAGTCTTGATGGCCTTACCCCAGAACATCAGGGCGTTGGCATCTGTGGGAAGATTGACCTGAAGGACACGCTTGGAAGAGGGCTTGTCGTCAGACTCGTCCTGCGAAAGGAAACCTTCAGGAATCACGGTGCCGAAAGAGTGAACTTTCATTGCAGTCGTAGGAGAGGAAACATACTCGCCATCGTGAGGCAAATTGAACACGGAGAGATAGGCATTGTTGATGCCGCGGAAAGTCTCCGAAGTTGTTGCCTGCGTATTGGCAGCAGTCATACGGGTTAACGGTTCATTGGCCGTCGAGACATTAAAGACGAAGTCTACATTGACTTCACCAGTCTTTGGATTGTAGCTGGGGTTATCCTCTACAACGACCTCTTCCTTAGAGGAACAGGCGGAGAGACTCCATGCACCAACGAGTGCTGCTACAAACAGAAAAGCATTGATTAATTTTTTCATCTTCATATTATTTGTTTTTATTTTCGTTGTCATGTTTAACTGTCGGAATTCGATAGACGATATTCAACCCGAGCTGGGGCAAGAGAAAGACGCTGTTACCATCGCCGGTGGGAATCCAGTTGGTCTTTTTTTCGTTAATCACAAAGCGGTCGTACCAGGCATAGCCAAAGGCCAGACCACCAACGGCCTCCATGGTCCAACGGCGACCTAAGCGCCAGGAGTAGCCGTAGAAAGCACCAAGAGCAACGAGGTCTCCCTGACGGCGCTCGCTCTTAACACCTTTATAGATACCAAAGTCGGTATAACCGGCATTGAAATGGCTATACATGACATTGGCTCCAAAGAAATGTCCCACCTTCCGTGTATTCGTCCAATAACGCATTTCTGGTGACAACAGCAAATGGCGCCATTTGTGCTCAGTCAAATTGCCTCTGGGCCAAGGGTTAAAGCCTACCGTAATGGCATACGACCAATGTGAAGTGCTGTCGGTGGCGTAACCAATGGTAAGGTTCGGTGTCAGCATGGCATCGTAAAGCAGGTTATTGCTGAGCGTGATGTTTTGTGCTCCTACCGTCAGCGACGTCAGGAAAACCAAAACAACCAACATCAGATGTCTTAAAACCTTGCTATTCATTTTTTTTATACGCGCGTTATAATAATGTAAATTTGATTGCAAATATAAAAATAATTCTACAATCTACAAGCTACCCCCCCCTAAAATGTCGAATAATGCTCAATTTCTTGATTTAAATCAAGAGATTAATGAGAAATAACGGCCAAAAAGACAGGAAAATGTCCTCTTGGTCACCAAAAAAGAGACGCGAAAAGTTAACAAAATAAAAGATGTCAAATTTTATCCCAACGGGAGTAAGGATTGCGACGCAACTGGGAGTTATAGTAACGGCGGTCGCCAGTTACCTCTTTTCCGATGAAATGGGGGATTTTTGGCATTTCTGCGGTGGTTTTCAACTCTACTTCAGCCATCACCAAAGGGGCGTTTTCACCATGGAATTCGTCCACTTCGAAGGTGTGTTCACCGCTCTTGACCAACCACCGCGTCTTATCGATCATTCCGGGTTCGCAGAGCGTCATCAGCTGCTCGGCATCGGTCACGGGAATCTCGTACTCAAATTCAGAGCGCGAAAGACCACCATCGATGCTGGGGCCCTTGATGGTCAGAAAGGCCTGGTTATCGCGGATTCGGACGCGCACCGTCCTACCCCGCTCGCTGCAGATATAACCCTGCCGAATGTGGTAACTAGCAAAAGCCTCGTGCTTGTACGAATCGTCAAGCACGAGGAATTTGCGTTCAATTTCTTGAGCCATAAGCGTTAAGACATCATAGAAAACGTCCAGATGAGATAGATGATGGCCAGAAT
>JAEEGL015167294.1_pt1 | contig 21954 bp, 20 predicted proteins | sample 9134231 | NCBI WGS metagenome assembly JAEEGL01 (sample SAMN16246548, study PRJNA631951) | gut metagenome | biome: gut microbiome; feature: rumen; material: fiber-attached | host: Bos | place: Iran: Karaj | collected 2018-10 | reverse complement strand
AGAATTGCATCATATTCGGATTGTTGAATCAGTATGATATCTTCCATGCTTTCAATCTTTGCCCGTTATAAGTTCTCGCTTATCAATGTCAAGTAATGTTGCTATTTTGTCTAATGTGTATAAGTCTGGCTGAGATACGTTGGTACACCACTTACTCACAGTAGCAGGGTTCTTGCCTAATTCCTCAGCAAGCCATTTTGCTGTTCGCTTCTTTTCAACGAGTACCACTTTAATACGATTTAAATCTTTCATTTGCAAATATCTTTAATTTGAACGCAAAGATATACAAAATAATCGATAACAAAAGAACTTTCACTCAACAAATGACACTTATGAATGTTTTTTTGAGATTATTAAGAGTTTTTGTACCTTGTAGGCAAAAAAAGAGCGGATATAGCCAGAGTTCTTCTTTGCGAGAATAACTTCTGTACAGAATTTGCACACCAACTCCATTTTTGTGGTTTACAAAAGTTAAAAACGTTAATTCTTTGTCTTTTTCATCCTCCAGAAAATCCACGTAATCACTTTTCTACCGTTTTAATCGAAACAAATTGGTACACAATGATTTGCAAATACCAAGGCTGTAGTGGTTTAACATCCATAACAATCCCCAACAGTGTAACTTCTATCGGATATGATGCTTTCTCCGGCTGCAGTAGCTTGATCTCTGTTACTATCCCTAACAGCGTGACTTCTATAGGATACGCTGCTTTTCGTGAGTGCAGTAGTTTGACTTCTGTCACGATACCCAACAGTGTGACTTCCATCGAATTCTCTGCTTTCGCCAATTGTAGTGGTTTAACCTCTGTCACGATACCCAACAGCGTGATTTCCATCGGGAACAGTGCTTTCTCTGGTTGCAGCGCATTGACCTCTATCACGATACCCAACATCGTGACTTCCATCGAAAGCTTTGCTTTCGCTTTCTGTAATAGCTTGACCTCTGTCTTGATTCCAAACAGCGTAACTTCCATCGGGAACAGTGCTTTCCAAGGCTGTAGTGGTTTGACCGCTGTCACGTGTTATGCAAACAATGTGCCAACCACGAGTAGTGATGCCTTTTATGACTCCCATATCGAATACGCAACATTACATGTTCCGGCAGCATCCATAGATGTGTATAAGGAAACAATTCCCTGGAAGAACTTCAAGCAGATTGTGGCGATAGATGGTGAAACACCTACTAGCCAAAAATGTGCTACCCCTACCATCTGTTATTCAAATAAAAAACTGTCATTCAGTTGTGAGACAGAAGGAGCAGAGTTCGTTTATGAGGTAACCGATTCTGACATTAAGAAAGGGTATGAGAGTAGTGTGGATCTATCTGCTACTTATGAGATAAGCGTATATGCCACAAAGTCAGGATATGATAACAGTGATGTGGCTACCGCCACATTGGTGTGGACGGATGCCGTATTCACAGCCAATATTACAACCAGTGCAAAGCCGATGAGTCTCCGGCCATTACTTATCCAAGCGAATAATGGAAACATCAGCATCCAAGGTGCCGATGATGGCGAGCGTATCAGCATTTATTCCACCAACGGCATTCGGCAAGGATCTAGCACAAGTCATAATGGCATCGCCACTATCAACACCCTTCTCCATACTGGCGATATTGCTATCGTGAAGGTTGGTAGTAAAGCGATTAAGGTTATAATGAGGTGATACCCCACCCCTGCCTCTCCCCTTAAAGAGGTGAGGAGAATAAAGTTTGGGGACAGGCCGCAAAGCAGACCTGTCCCTATGATTGTTCAATCTAGATAAGATTATTTCCAATCAGGCACCGCCAGACGATCGCCAGCTTGTCTGACGATCTCTTTTGCTACATTCTCCGGATAACCAGGACGGATAATCTTCTCTCCAAGGCCCTCCGGTGTTTTCTTAAACACACCACGTTTTGTCTCCGGTTTTATTACCATATCATTGTATTTCACAATCAGGTAGTAAGCCAACTGACGCCAGCAGGCAATCATCTGGTCAGCCTTCTCACAACTGTAGTTTGTCAGGTACTTGACAGTTGTCTTGGGATTCTGCTCATACAGCGCTTTTGCCGTACGTTCAACATGTTCCTGCGCCAAGGTATATGAAGCTTCCAACGAGTCGCGCACCTCCTTCAACGATGGGAACATCATGGAGTATCGGGGATATACCATATTTGAAACCCAATTGCAAACCCAGAAAGCATTCTTGTCAGAGAAAGTAACAGCATCAGCCCCCGGGGTGTTATAACACTCCGGCTGACGAGTAGCACAACAGTAGATAGGTGTGAATGCCACCATGTTACCATCATCATTACCAAACCAGATAATACCACCGATCTCACGAGGCAGCCAATTCCTTAACTGTACAACATAAGAGAAACCAGCCTGTTGGGTAGAGATAGGACGCTCATTGAAATATTTCTTTCCGTTTACCTCATAAGTCAAGGGTGTCGGACGATAAGGCATGCCCCACATACCCTGTCCGGGATCGTTATCCAAAGACATGGGGGTTCCCTCATAATGATCACGCATACACTCAGCCACATCCTGACGGGTAACCTTTCGGTTGGGGACAATCCACAGCGGCATCGGCTCTGCATCCTTCACTGTGCCCATGGCATACGGCAGATACTTATCCATGTCATTAGAAAAATGGTTGAAGAAACTCCACACACGAGCCTCACAGAAACGACGACCGGAGAAATCCGGATAGGCATATACCTCGTTGAAGGCAAAGTCAGCATCCTTTCCGTTATACCATCCATTACGACGTGCATAATCAATCACATCCTTGGAGTAATAGATATCCAGAGGCTTGGCGCCCTCTACCGGATAGACACCCTTCGGATTGATCTTCTTTCCGTGGAAGAATTGACGGATACGACTTTGGTTCGCATGTGCACAGATAGCATCATCGGGGATACGCATGGCTACCCATACGACACCTTTCGAGCCTGGTCCTTTTCCCATCATCTCCATGATCCAAGCTTCGTTGGGATCACAGATGGTAAACGTCTCACCTTCAGAATTATAACCATAAGTCTCAGCCAACGTAACCATCACACGGATGGCTTCACGGGCTGTACGAGAACGCTGCAACCCCAGATACATCAAAGAACCATAATCGATGATGCCTGTAGAATCCACCATCTCCTCTCTTCCACCAAAGGTCGTCTCACCAATGCTTACCTGAAATTCATTGACATTACCTATCACATTAAAGGTTTGCAATGCCTCTGGGATACTACCGTGACACACATTCGTATCATAATCATAAATCTCCCTGCGCTCATTCTTCATGTGATAACCAGCCGGATAATGACACAATCCTGTGAACATTCCCCATGAATCGGCACTGTAGGTACAGAACACAGAACCGTCAGAGCTGGCTTTCTTTCCAACAATCAGATTCGTACATGCCATGGCATAAACGCCCATGCACGATATCATCAGTACACCTAAAAAACGTTTCATACTATTTTATCTGTTTTTATTTGATTTTTATTCTCTGGCATATTATATCCTATCTCGTAATATAGATTCAGATCACGTACCACGGTGGTAACCCATCCGTCGTGGTATGTCCCACCAAGGTTCTTGTCCCCGGAACGGATACATAACTTACTGTTATCCGCCACCTTACGTTTCAACCGTATTGACAGTTGAGCACCGGTAAAGAGAGGGGTGGGAAAATCTGCAAGACGGTAAGCATCGGATAAGGCACCGGCCTTAAAACGGATATCAGGAACAAGGGGGGTATCCTCAGCCACCTGCCAACGCTGAACCAGTAACTGCATACCCGGCAGATGGATATTGTTGACACGATTCCAATAAAGCTTCGTAGTAGCTACTGTCGGTTTGTTCTTAAGCACTTCCTTTGTGCCCTTTACTTGGAAAGAGTATGCCGACTGATTACCAAAAGCATCGGTCAACAGGTAAACAATCTGATAGACACGCTCTTCGTTGAAATTAACGATTCCCCGATGTTCATCGGCAGATAGTATTGGCAAAGGATTACCGGGATCGATAAACGATTTCATATACCACACATTACTACGGAGATAATGACGGAAATCACCCCAGGCATTCACTACCCTATTATGCTGAGCAGGAATACTGTCAACATCACTGCGGAAGACACATCGGCCATCAACCAACAGTTCGGTCTTCCGAATGCCGTAATGATGATAAGTACCCTCCATGTAGTCGTTGGCCCATAAGCCGAAACCTACCTTTCCCCATGCTGTGAACTCCCTTTCCAGGTGATTACTATTGAAACCGAACAACTGCTTCTTATCGGAGTGGCAAAACACACCCTCACCGGGTTGGGGATAGGCCATGAAGGCATGTGCCTGCGGCGGGGTATGATCAGTGATACAGTCCTTCAACTCCTCCAGCGGATCACGCATGGCCCAAGTATCTGTATCGTGAATCTCCAGATGCAGGTGTGGCGCCACACTGCTACCTGTATTCCCACTGATGGCAATGAGTTGTCCCTTGGCTACCGGCAACTGCATCTTCCTAAAATAGATATCGGCAGGCTCACTGGGGTTATGCCACTCGTCGATACGGTCTTGCTGCCCATGTTCCCTACGATATTTCGTCACTTCCAGGCGTATGGCCGGTGGAAAATCTTTCAGATGACAGTACACACTGGTCTTGCCATTAGGATGACACACATACACAGCATTACCGAAACCATAAAGGCCCACGGTAACTCTCGAAACATAACCTTCACCGATCGAAAAAATCGGTTTTCCTACGGATGTCTCGGTACATACATCTATTCCCCCATGGAAATGATTAGGACGTGGTTCTCCGAAATTCCCCGCTAAGGTGATCGGGAAATGTACCGGAGAACCAAACTGTAAGGCTACGGCCAGTATGACTGCTGAAAAGATACTCAAAACCTTACGATCGTTTTAACAGGCTTTGAAACTCATGTCCAATCCTTTCACCGAATGGGTAAGTGCTCCTACTGACACATAGTCAACACCCTGTTCGGCATAGTCACGTATGGTATCAATGGTGATACCACCACTGCTCTCTGTCTCATATCTTCCACCGATGATATCCACGGCTTTTTTCGTATTTTCAACAGAGAAATTATCAAGCATGATACGATCAACACCGCCACAGTCGAGCACCTGCTGTAGCTCATCGAAATTCCTTACTTCAATCTCAATCTTCAGCTTCAGGCCTTTCTCATCCAGATACTCATGACAACGGTGGATGGCATTCGATATTCCACCGGCAAAGTCAACATGATTATCTTTCAACAGGATCATGTCGAACAATCCGATACGGTGATTCACACCACCACCGATCTTGACAGCCTGCTTTTCCAGCATCCTCATGCCGGGAGTGGTCTTACGGGTATCCAGCACATGGGTGTGAGTACCTTCCAGACGCTCTACATAACGATGGGTCATCGTGGCGATACCACTCATACGTTGCATGATATTAAGCATCAGGCGCTCGGTCTGTAACAACGAACGCACCTTACCACTGACAATCATGGCCACATCACCTTTCTTGACAGGGCTACCATCAGGAATAAATACCTCCACTTGCAGGGTAGGGTCAAAACGGGCAAACACACGCTTGGCCACCTCGATACCTGCCAGAATACCATCTTCCTTGATCAACAACTTACTCTTTCCCATGGCTGTATCGGGGATACAACACAAGGTGGTATGGTCACCGTCGCCGATATCTTCTGCAAACGAAAGATCAATCAGACGGTCTTCCAATTCTTCTACCGACAACATATCCTTAGGATTAATCGTTAAGATAGATACCAAAACCAATCTTGAAGCCTATGTTCGAGAAGTCAGAATGTTTCTTGAAACTCTGGTTATAATATAACGATGGCTCGATGGTTACCGTACGACTTAGGAAGAATGCATAACCTACCTCAACACCCGGAAGGATATCGTTGTAGTTGTGCTGATGGATATAGTTTCCTTTGACGCCCAGGAAGATACCATTCTGCTGAATATAATAACGGGCACCGACACCTGCTGAAAAATAGTCAGATCCCTTACCGTTATTATTGTAGCCGAACTCACCACTCAGCATCACATCATCAACAATGAAATAACCCAATTGGGCATTGGCGCCAATCTTCAAATCTTCCAATCCACTGTAGTTCAGGTCGAAACTACTCAGGGAGGCTCCGATATAACATTTCTCCTCGTGGAAAGGTGACTGGTTGTAACGAATAATACGTTGTGCCTGACTGGCAACAGCCACTGTCAGCACCATCAAAAGCATTGTGATTTTTTTCATAATAAAATGTATATTAATAATTTATTTTTAAATTCTTAACTCTTAACTCTTCACTTTCTTATACCATGTGCAGAACCATGCCAAAGCAATGATCAAGGCAGAGGCACCGACGACATAACCCATTGTCATATCCAAGCCTAAAGCATTGGGAGAGACGATCAGGAATGTGGTACATACTACCGTCATAAACAGGGCTGGAAGCAGTGTGATGATGAAAGCTTTCTTTACACGTACCAAGTAAACGGTAATGGCCCATAAAGTGAACACACTCAGTGTCTGATTCGACCATCCGAAATACTGCCAGATGGTATTGAAACCGTCAGGATTCTCTATCTGCCATACTAACAACAGAATAGACAATAAGAACATCGGGATGCAGATATACAGACGATGGGGAATAGGATGCTGGTCAAGCTTCAGCGCCTCAGCAACAATTAAACGACCAGAACGGAAAGCAGTGTCACCGGAGGTGATCGGAGCAGCCACCACACCAAGCATGGCCAAAATAGCACCCACAACTCCTAACCAATCGTTGCATACCAGATTCACCACTGCCGGAGCAGACGTGTGGAAACCATTCTTAGCAGCCTCTATCAACTCATATCCCGGAGAAGGCTCACCATAGAAGAACCAGGCTGAAACAGTAGCCCAGATAAGTGCTACGACACCCTCTGTGATCATAGCCCCATAGAAGATCGGTCTTCCCATACGCTCACTCTTCACACAACGAGCCATCAATGGGGTCTGTGTGGCATGGAAACCTGAAATAGCGCCACAGGCAATCGTGATAAAGAGCGCCGGGAAGATAGCATCAGTCCATTTGTCAGGCTCTGTCGCCTTACCCATATTATAGAAATTCGTCCACAGCTCAGGAACGGTAGGCCAATGAATGAAAAGCCATACCATCAAAGCACCGGCCATGAACAACAGGGAGAAAGCAAAGAGCGGATAAACCTTGCCGATAATCTTGTCGATGGGCATCATCGTGGCAATAATGTAATAACAGAAGATGATGATGATCCACATCAAGGTGGAACCACCGATGGAGTGTAAGATCTCTGCAGGGGAATACACAAAGACCGTACCCACCATAATCAGCAGGAAGACCGTGAAGAAAAGCATCACACTCTTCGTCGTCTTACCCAGATAATGACCAATCAACTCCGGCAGGCCTGCACCATCATGACGCATCGACAGCATACCTGACAGATAATCGTGAGTGGCACCGGCAAAGATACAACCGAACACAATCCATAAATAAGCCACCGGACCGAACTTCGCACCCATAATAGCTCCGAAAATAGGACCCGTACCCGCAATGTTCAGAAACTGTATCATAAAAATCTTCCAATTGGGAAGGACAATGTAGTCAAGGCCATCAGCCTTGGCAACAGCCGGAGTAATACGGTCATCAGGACCGAATATTCGTTCCACTACCTTGCCATACACTAAATAACCAACTACCAAAGCCAGTACACTGATAATAAATGTAATCATTTGAATCTGTTTTTTATTGCTGTCAACCGAACATATTTAATAATTCAACCTCAAAACTGCCATGACAACGGCAACGATGCCAAGGCAGAATATATTTTTTTACAATGCAAAGATAGTATTTTTCTTTGTATTACAGAAAAAAAATGTAACTTTGTAGCCCAAAAATAAAAGAAAATGAGAAAAAGACTCTTCTGTTTAACATTATTATATATATTACTCTCCCCCACATCGTACGCACAACAGGAAGTAAGGGCTGTGTGGGTAGCTACCATAGGGGGTATCGATTGGCCACGCAACTATGCCCGTGACACACAGACAATCAACAAGCAGAAAAAGGATTTTACCGATATGCTGGATAAATTACAGCAGATCAATATCAACACTATACTACTGCAGACAAGGGTTAGAGGAACAGTGATCTATCCCTCCGCCTACGAACCATGGGATGGGTGTATGTCAGGTGTGCCGGGGAGGAGTCCAGGGTATGATCCCCTGCGTTTTGCCATCGAAGAATGTCATAAAAGAGGAATGGAAATTCACGCGTGGGTAGTAACCCTTCCGGTGGGCAAATGGAATGCTTTAGGATGTCAGCGCATGCGACAGAAATTCCCAAAGGCAATCCTAAAGATAGGACCCGACGGATACATGAATCCAGAGATATCACAAACAGCTGATTATCTTAGTGATATATGTGCCGAATTAACGAAAAACTATAACATCGATGGTATTCATCTCGACTATATCCGTTACCCGGAGAACTGGAAGACAAAAACAGACAAGAATACCGGGCGAAGAAATATCACTAATATTGTAAGAAAAATTCACAATAGAGTAAAAGCCATCAACCCACAGGTGAAGATGAGTTGTTCACCCTTAGGGAAATATCGTGATCTTCAACGCTTCAGCAGCAAGGGATGGAACGCTTATCATACGGTATGTCAGGAAGCACAGGCGTGGCTACGCGATGGACTGATGGACCAGCTCTACCCCATGATGTATTTTCAGGAAAACAATTTTTACCCGTTTGCAGCCGACTGGTCTGAAAACCGTTACGGCAAAGACATTGCTGCCGGACTGGGTATCTATTTCCTTGACCCACGAGAGGGAAAGTGGAAAATTGATGAGGTGAAACGGCAACTCAACGTTATCCGCAACCTCGGACTCGGACAGTGTTTCTTCCGGGCAAAGTTCCTTCTCGACAATATACAGGGACTGTATGACTACTTACGTATTTTTAATTTCCCTACCTGTTGGGAAAACAAACAAATAGAAGAATCCACTGCCAACACCTCCCACTACCATCCTGCACAGATGCTGGCTTGCGACGGATATTCTATGACATTGCCCGAGAAAGGAACCACCCTCGATGCCGACTACGTGATGGTAGAGACATTGCAGGGATGTACCATCGCCCTTCTGCCATACCGCTCTACTACCGTCGATATCCGGAAAGTGCCTGAAGGAATGTATATCATACGTTCACTTGGTAAAAAAGGTTCTCCCCACCGACTGGGATTCATACAGATAAAAAGACAACATTAAAACGCCCTTGGCAAGGGGCTCAATCTCATATAACAGGGAGAAAAAGAACATTTCCCCTGATATTTTTATTCTAAAGAATAAGGATTTCATTTTTTTTGACTACCTTTGCAACTTGAAAGTAACAAGAGATGAGAGTAGCAATCGTAAAATACAATGCCGGGAATATCTACAGCGTGGTGAATGCGCTGCATCGCATGGGCATCGAACCGTTGCTCACCGATGTGGCAGAAGAACTGTTGAAAGCTGATAAAGTGCTCTTTCCCGGTCAGGGTGAGGCACGCTCAGCCATGCAGTATCTGCGTGAGCGTCGCTTGGATGAGGTGATTCGCAGCCTGACGCAGCCCGTTTTGGGTATCTGTGTGGGACAGCAGCTGCTCTGTCGTCATTCTGAGGAGGGTGACACGCCCTGTATCGGTATCTTCGACGCGGAAGTGAAGCGGTTTCGGCCGCAACACCATGAGGACAAGGTACCTGCCATGGGATGGAATGCGCTTTACGATCTGAAGAGTCCGTTGTATGCCGGCTTTGACGTGCAACAGGCTCCTTATGTGTATTTTGTGCACAGCTATTATGTACCGGTATGTAGTGACACCATTGCCACGACAGAATATATTCTCCCCTACTCTGCCTCGCTGCAGAAAGGTAATTTCTATGCGTGTCAATTTCATCCCGAGAAAAGCGGTGATGTAGGGGCACGTATCTTAAAGAACTTTTTGGATTTATAAGCATGATAGAACTGATACCAGCCATCGACATCATTGAAGGGAAATGTGTTCGTCTGACGAAGGGGGACTATGACCGGAAGACAGTTTACCACGACAATCCTGTAGATGTGGCCAAGCATTTCGAGGCTTTAGGCTTCACACGGTTGCATGTGGTGGATCTCGACGGGGCGAAAAACCGCCACATCGTGAATGTGGGGGTGCTGCGGGAGATTACGCGGCAAACCCGGTTGACGGTGGATTTCGGCGGTGGTATCAAGAGTGACGACGACCTGTATCAGGCTTTCGACAATGGAGCTTCCATGGTTACCGTGGGCAGTATTGCCGTGACACATCCGGAATGGTTCATACGATGGATGGAGGATTTTGGTACTGATAGGATGATCCTGGGTGCTGATGTGCGGCAGGGGATGATCAGCATCAACGGATGGAAAGAAAATTCTGCAAAGCCGCTGATACCTTTCTTGAAAGAATTTATCGACCATGGTGTTCGTAACGTGCTGTGCACAGAGATATCATGCGACGGTACGCTACAGGGGCCTGCCCTGTCATTATACCGGGAGATTATGGCTATTTATCCACAGTTACATCTGATAGCCAGCGGCGGTGTATCGTGCATCGATGATATCCATGCACTGGAAGAGAGTGGGATCCCTGCCGTGGTATTCGGCAAAGCCATCTACGAAGGGAAGATCGATCTGAAGGCACTGATCGCTTCACAAAACAGAAAGGAGGAAAGCCTATGAGCGGTGGTTTGGCCAAACGCATCATTCCCTGTCTGGATGTGAAAGACGGGCAGACAGTGAAAGGCACTAACTTCGTGGATTTGCGCCATGCCGGTGATCCGGTGGTGTTAGGCAAAGCCTACAGCAAGGCAGGTGCTGACGAACTGGTTTTTCTCGATATCACCGCCTCTCATGAAGGTAGGAAGACCTTCACAGAGATGGTTACACGTGTGGCTGCCGAGATCAACATCCCCTTTACCGTGGGTGGCGGCATTAATGCCTTGGACGATGTAAAACGACTGTTGAATGCCGGTGCTGACAAGGTGAGCATCAACTCTGCTGCTATTCGCAACCCACAGCTCATCAATGAGATAAGCAACTACTTCGGTTCTCAGGTATGTGTCTGTACCATTGATGCCCGTCTGGATGATGATGGGTGGTACTGTTATCTGAACGGCGGGAGGATACGCACTGACCGGCGTTTGCTTGACTGGGCCAAAGAAGCCCAAGACCGGGGTGCTGGTGAGATACTGTTCACAAGCATGAACCACGACGGTGTGAAGACGGGATTTGCCAACGACACGTTAGCGATGCTGGCCGATGCCCTGAGCATCCCTGTGATTGCCAGTGGCGGAGCAGGGAAAAAAGAGCATTTCCGTGATGCCTTCCTCCTCGGTAAGGCTGATGCGGCATTAGCAGCGAGTGTATTTCACTTCGGTGAGATCCCCATCCCCGAACTGAAGGAATACTTACGGAGTGAAGGAATCAATGTGAGGGTTTAGAAAGTGAATTAAGAGTTAATAGTTAATAATTAATAGTTGGGCGCATATTGTTAACGTTATCGTTCCCGTTAACGTTTTACGTAAGAACGGGATTGAAAAAAAAGATTATGATATATGAATGTTGATTTTGATAAGACGGGCGGTCTTGTACCTGCAATCATACAAGATGCAGAGACGAAGAACGTGCTGATGCTGGGATATATGAACAGTGAGGCGTTGGACATCACCCTACGAACGAAGAAGGTAACGTTCTGGAGCCGCAGCCGACAGTGTCTTTGGACGAAAGGTGAGACATCCGGTCATTACCTCCATCTGGTGAATATAGCCGTTGACTGTGATAACGACACACTGTTGGTAAAGGTTATCCCCGATGGTCCTACCTGTCATACCGGCACGGATACCTGCTGGGGGGAAAAGAATGAGCGTAACCCTATTCTCTTCCTGTCAGAATTGCAGCGTTTTATCGAGCAACGTCATGAGGAAATGCCTGAGAACAGCTATACCACCCGACTGTTCCGAGACGGTATCAACAAGATCGCTCAGAAGGTAGGTGAGGAAGCGGTGGAAACGATCATTGAAGCCTGCAACGGCAACCGTGAGAAGGTGATATACGAAGGTTCTGACTTGTTGTATCATCTCCTTGTGATGCTCACCGAAGAAGGACTCTGCATAGAAGACTTGGCGCAACAGTTACAGGAGCGTCACGACCCGGAGTGGGACAAGCGTCGCAGAACGGAAAAAGCAAATCATCAATAATATATACGACCATGTTGATTGATTACAAGAAAGTAAAGATTTGTCAAGAAGACTTATGTGTGCTTGACGGCATAGATTTCCACGTGGATGAGGGGGAGTTTATCTATATCATCGGTAAGGTGGGCTCCGGCAAGAGTTCCCTGCTGAAAACCCTCTATTGTGAGTTGGATATCGAAGAGGCAGAGGAAGCCACTGCCTTGGGACGGGATCTGATGACCATACGTCGTAAGGATATCCCAGCACTGCGAAGAGAGATGGGTATTATCTTCCAAGACTTCCAGTTGCTCCATGACCGTACGGTTTATAAAAACCTGGAGTTTGTGCTGAAAGCCACAGGATGGAAGAAGAAAGACGAGATCAAGGAGCGTATCGACGAAGTGCTGGAAGCGGTAGAGATGAGTGAGAAGTGCGACAAGATGCCCCATGAGCTGTCGGGTGGCGAGCAGCAGCGCATCGCCATTGCCAGGGCTATCCTCAACAGTCCGAGGATTATCATTGCCGATGAGCCGACGGGTAACCTTGACCCTGAGACAGCCTCGCTGATTGTCAACCTTCTGAAAAATATCAGCATGTCGGGCACTGCCGTGGTGATGACCACCCATAATATCCCCATGCTCGACCAGGTGCCAGGCATCGTCTATCGTTGTAAAGACGGTAACATCACCGATGTGACGGCTGACTATAACAAGATGGACCTGACGGAAGATGCGGAGTCGGTTTAAGGTTAAAGGGTAAAGGTTTAAGGTTAAAGGTTTAAGGTTTAAGGTTTAAGGCTAGAAATCTTCATTCAAAGGGTAATCTGTTCATCTCGATAATTCGAAATAATAAAAAATAAAAATATAAGCGACATGATAGTAATGAAATTCGGTGGTACCTCCGTAGGCTCTCCTGAGCGTATGAAGAACGTATCACAATTAGTAACCAGAAGCAACGAACCGGTATTTGTCGTCCTCTCAGCGATGTCAGGAACGACCAACTCTCTTGTTGAAATCAGTAATTACCTGTACAAGAAGAATCCTGAGGGTGCCAACGATGTGATCAACCGTCTGGAAGAGAAGTACAGACAACATGTGGAGGAATTATACGACACGGAGGATTATAAGCAGAAGACACGTGAGTTCCTGGATGCAGAGTTTGAATATCTCCGTTCTTTCACCAAGGATATCTTCACCAGTTTTGAGGAGCGTAGCATTGTCGCTCAGGGTGAGATCATCAGCACGAACATGTTTGTGAACTACTTACAGGAGAAAGGTTTTGATGCTGTGCTGCTCTCTGCCTTGGAGTTTATGCGTACAGACAAAAATGCCGACCCCGACCTGACGTATATCAAAGAGAAGCTGTCGGTCATCATGAAGGAGAACGAAGGGCATAAAGTGTATGTTACACAGGGCTTTATCTGTCGTAATGCCTATGGTGAGGTGGACAACCTGCTGCGTGGCGGTTCTGACTATACCGCATCGCTGGTAGGTGCTGCCATCCGTGCTGAGGAGATACAGATATGGACGGATATCGACGGTATGCATAACAACGATCCCCGTGTGGTGGATAATACCGAGGCCGTACGACAGTTGCATTTCGAGGAAGCTGCCGAGTTAGCCTATTTCGGAGCGAAGATCCTGCACCCCACCTGCGTACAACCGGCGAAGTTTGCCGGCATCCCCGTACGTCTGAAGAACACGATGGATCCCGATGCCCCCGGTACGATTATCGACAATGTCTCTGTAAGAGGTAAGATCAAGGCAGTGGCTGCCAAGGATAATATCACGGCCATCAAGATCAAGAGCAGCCGTATGCTGTTGGCAACGGGCTTTCTCCGCAAGGTTTTCGAGATCTTCGAGAGTTATCAGACGGCTATCGACATGGTGGCTACCAGTGAGGTGGGTGTGTCTATGAGTATTGACAACAACGCTCATCTGAACGAGATCGTCGATGAATTGAAGAAATACGGCACGGTGACCGTTGACAGTGATATGTGTATCGTATGCGTTGTGGGTGATCTCGACTGGAGTAATATCGGTTTTGAGACCCTTGCCACCGATGCGATGAAGAATATCCCTGTACGTATGATCTCCTACGGAGGTTCCAACTACAACATCTCCTTCCTGATCCGCATGACCGATAAGAAACGTGCCTTGAAGAGTCTGAGCGAGACGCTTTTTAATAAGTAAAAAGTGAATAATCATTGGTGAAGCATATAGAAGATTCATGAAAGGAACATTTCCCATCACGCAGTTTCGGCAGATAGAGACACCCTTCTATTATTACGATACTGCCTTGCTAAGACAAACCCTGAGGAGTATCATCGAGGAAAGCAGCCGTTACAGAGGGTTTTGCGTGCATTATGCCATCAAGGCGAATGCCAACCCGAAGATCCTCAATATCATCAGTCAGTCAGGATTGGGTGCCGACTGTGTGAGCGGCGGTGAGATCAAGGCTGCCATAGCTGCCGGCATCCCCGGCGGTAAGATTGTCTTTGCCGGTGTGGGAAAGAGCGACTGGGAGATCAACACCGGCCTGAAGCACAATATCTTCTCGTTTAACGTAGAGAGTATTCCCGAACTGGAAGTCATCAACGAGCTGGCTGCCAAACAAGACAAGGTGGCACGTATCGCCCTCCGCATCAACCCCAATGTAGGTGCCCATACACATGCAAATATCACAACGGGATTGGCAGAGAATAAGTTCGGTATTACGATGCGTGACATGGAAGGGGTAATCGACTATGCGAAGACGCTGAAAAACGTGCAGTTTGTGGGGCTCCATTTCCATATCGGCAGTCAGATACTCGACATGGGTGACTTTGAGGCCCTCTGCAACAGGATCAACGACCTGCAGCAGCAGTTGGACAACCATCATATCCATGTGGAGAATATCAATGTGGGTGGCGGCCTGGGTATCGACTATCATCACCCCAACCGTTTGCCGGTGCCCGACTTCAAATCCTACTTCAAGACCTACGCCAAGTTCCTCAAGCTGCGTCCCCACCAGACCCTACACTTTGAGCTGGGCCGTGCCGTGGTGGCGCAATGCGGCAGTCTGATCACAAAGGTGCTCTACGTCAAGCAAGGTGACTTCAAACAGTTTGCCATTGTGGATGCGGGCATGACAGACCTGATCCGTCCTGCCTTGTATCAGGCATATCATAAGATAGAGAATATCACCTGTGATGATCCGCAGGAAACCTATGATGTGGTGGGCCCCATCTGTGAGTCAAGTGATGTCTTTGCCAAGGCCGTCGATCTGAACCGATGTGAGCGCGGTCATCTGCTGGCACTGCGGTCTGCCGGTGCCTATGGAGAGGCTATGGCTTCTCAGTATAATTGCAGACAGTTGCCGAAAGGATATACAACAGAAGATCTTTTATGGTAGAACATATTGATAAGATAATCCTTATCGCCGGAGCAGTATTATTACTGCTGTCATTACTTACACCGCTTGTGAATATCTTTTTCAGAAGCAGGAAACTAAACATCGGGACAGACGTTGAGGAGGAAGAGGAAGAAACCCTTCCCCCACTCTCTCTCGTGATCACTCCCCATGACAATGCCCATGAACTGGAGCGGCATCTCCCTACCGTGCTGGAGCAAGACTATCCCCAATATGAGGTGATCGTGGTCGTCAGCAAAGGAGAAGACAATACGGATGATGTGCTGAAACGTTTCCAGGCAAAATATCCGCACCTGTACGTCACCTTCATTCCCGACAGCAGCAGGTATATGAGCAGGAAGAAACTGGCTGTGACACTGGGTGTGAAGGCAGCCCATCATGAGTGGGTTTGCCTGACAGAACCCTCCAGCCTCCCCTCTTCCGACCGGTGGCTGCGGGAGATGGCTCACCAGTGTGTGGACGGTCACGACATGGTGATGGGATACACCAACTACGATGACGATACGAGTGCCTACAAACGCTTCGAACTGTTGTACAATCAGTTGTACCTGTTCCGCCAAGCCATCAAGGGCAGGGCCTACCGCCATGCCGGCACCAACCTGCTGTTCCGGAAGGAAATGTTCATGAACGGTCGGGGATATGAAGGCAACCTGAAATATATCCGTGGTGAGTACGACTTCATCGTCAATAAATACGCTGAGAAGGGGAACACCGCCGTGGTGCTCTCCCCATCCGCTTATACGGTAGAATGCTCACCCTCCACGAAGACCTGGCGTAACACCCATCTCTATTACATGGAGTCGAGGAAGCATCTGCAACGATCACCCCTGCATCGGCTCATCAACAATATCGACACGCTGTCACTGCATGTCAACTACCTGCTGATCCTGGCGGCCATCATAGTGGCTGCGATACTGTTGGTAAAAGACCATGACAACCCCTACCCCTGGGTATTACTGGGAACATCCGTGGTGGCAGGATGTATCACCGTCACCCTGCGAACGGTTTTTGCCAGGAAGGTGATACAACGGTTTCATGAAGACATCCCCACCTGGAAGATCTTCTTCTATGAGCTTTCCATCCTCTGGCATCGCATCAAATATATGATTCAGTATGCACGGGCAGACAAATACGACTTTATCAGTCATAAGCTGTAGGTTGGTTTAGAGTTCCCGTTCCCGTTAACGTTAACGTTTTATGAGAATATTACACTACATACCACAGAAAGAGGTTTCGGCAGGGTTCCTGGCTGACTATCTGTCGATGCTGACCACAGCGTTGAGCAAGAACGCTGAGGTGGATGTGGTGTATTCCCTCTCACAGTTTAAGAAAAAGATCCGTGAACAGCGTCCCGACATCGTACATATCCACGCCTGCTGGGACATCACCGGCTACAGGGTTCAGCAACTGACTATCCGGGAGCATCTCCCCCACCTGCTGTCGCTCCACGGGAAGATGCAGCCGTGGCACCTCAAGGACCATTTCTACCTGCAGAAGATCCCGTTGCTGGTATTAGGGCAGCATCAGGCTATCACCAAGGCCGATGCCATCCAGGTGGACGGTCCGATGGAGATGCGGCGTATGACAGCCATCCACTGGAATGACCGTCTGGGGCAGATTGACAACGCCCTGATCACGAAGACGATAACACCTGAGGAGATGGCCCGGCGGATGATGGCTTTATATCAGAAGGTGATCGACAGCAATGCTTTCTTCCTGATGACAGAGGAGGAGAAACGTGCCGAGCAATACCTCCTACAGGCTGGCTTATCCACAACAGCAGAAAACATAACGTATTCCCAGCTGTCGGATACCTCCTGGCGACGTATCTGTCTGCATGCCGAGGAAGAGGGTATCACGGACATCGTGGAGAAAGGTGCACAGCAGCTGCAACGCTCACCGATGGTGAACACCGGCAGTATCGAGCGTTTCGCCCCTACCCTGTCCAAAAACAAGGAGATGTTGGAAACCCAACAGATACATATCAAGAATCCGCTGACCAAAGCATCCTTCGAGACGATCCGCAGGGACGAGAGCCCCTCGGATGCGGAGTTGACGGTCTGCCAGGCTATCATCAACCTCTCTCACGAGTTAAAACAAAAGACACTCAGCAAGCGGCATCTCGTCGATCTATATAAGGTCCTGAGATATACCGACTATGATGAAGATAAGGTTACCCGCATGCTGAAGCATCTCAAACTGCATCATTTCACGGAGAGTATGCTGCAGATCCTTCACGACAGCCTGGGGCTACAGGAAGGGTTCATGCCCTTCGACCCCCGGGATAATAAAAGAACAAAAAAAATAATTCAATCACTACATAACCTTAATGTACAATGAGTAACATGCATGATGAAATCGGAAAAGATATCCGATACCTACAGCTGCTTGCCAACACCTATCCGACGATAGCCATGGCGAGTACAGAGATTATCAACCTTCAAGCCATCCTGAACCTGCCCAAGGGTACAGAGCACTTTGTGGCCGACATCCATGGTGAGTATGAGGCTTTTCTCCATATCCTGAAGAATGCTTCCGGAAACATCAAAAGGAAGGTTAACGATCTGTTTGGCAATGAGATACGTGAAAGTATCAAACGGGAGATCTGTTCCCTGATCTACTATCCCGAGCAGAAACTGGAGTTGATCAAGGCACAGGAAGAAGACATGGACGAATGGTACCAGATCATGATCCACCGACTGGTACGAGTCTGTCGGGATGTGTCGAGCAAATATACCCGTTCGAAAGTAAGGAAATCACTCCCCCCGGAGTTTTCGTATATCATACAAGAGCTCCTTCACGAACGTATTGACGATGCGAACAAGATTGCCTACGTGAGTACGATCATCGACACGATCATCTCCACAGGAAGAGCCGACGACTTCATCATCGCCATCTGTAACGTCATCCAGCGGTTGGCCATCGACCAGTTACATGTGCTCGGTGATGTCTATGACCGCGGGCCCGGTGCCCACATCATCATGGACACCCTACGCTATTATCACAGCTGGGATATCCAGTGGGGAAACCATGATATCCTGTGGATGGGTGCCAGTGCGGGAAACGATGCCTGTATCTGTAATGTGCTGCGTATCTCCCTGCGCTACGCCAACCTCGGCACCTTGGAAGACGGTTATGGCATCAACCTCATGCCGCTGCTGTCGTTTGCCATGGAGGCGTATGCCGATGATCCTTGTCAGGAGTTCATGCCGAAGAACAATGAGATAGGAGAACGTCAGAAGCAACAGATTGCCAAGATGCATAAAGCCATCGCCGTGATACAGTTTAAGGTGGAGGCCGCCCTGTTCAACAAACACCCGAAGTGGAAGATGCAAGACCGCGCCCTATTCAACTTTGTTGACTTTGAGAAGGGCACCTGTAAGGTGGACGGTGTCGAATATCCGATGACCAGCTGTCATTTCCCGACCGTCGATCCGCAGGATCCCAACCGGTTGACCGAGGAAGAAGCGAAGGTGCTCCGTCAGCTTCACGAGTCGTTCATGGTCAGTGAGAAGCTGCACAAGCATATGCGTGCTATCCTCAGTCATGGTTGTATGTATGCGGTATATAACAACAATCTCCTCTTCCATGCTTCCGTGCCCTTGAACGAAGACGGCAGTCTGAAGGAGGTGGAGCTCTATGAAGGGAAGAAATACAGTGGCAAGGATCTGCTGCACTATACCGGTATGCTCATACGCTCTGCTTTCCAGACCGACTCCGATCCGAAGGAGAAAGAGTATGCCATCGACTATTTCCTCTATCTGTGGTGCGGCCCCGACTCTACCCTCTTCGACAAGTCGAAGATGGCTACCTTCGAGCGTTATTTCCTCACCGACAAAGCCACGCATAAGGAAGAGAAAGGCGTGTTCTTCAAGATGCGCGACAATGAGGAGGTGATCGACAAGATCCTCGACTCCTTCGATGTGAAAGGTCCTCACCGTCATATCATCAACGGTCATGTGCCTGTTCATGTGATGAAGGGTGAGAATCCCATCAAGGCCAATGGCAAGCTGATGGTGATCGACGGTGGTTTCTCACGGGCTTATCACAAGGAGACAGGTATTGCCGGCTATACGCTCGTCTATCACAGCCGTGGCTTTGAGCTCGTACAGCACGAGCCGTTCACCAGTGCCGAGGAAGTGGTGGTCACCGGCGCCGATATCAAGGGCACGACACAGATCATCGAGATGTCATCCCACCGTATGCTGGTGGCCGATACCGACAAGGGTAAGGAACTCAAAGAGCAGATCGAGGACCTGAAGAAACTCCTCTACGCCTACCGCCACGGATTTATCAAAGAAAAGAGATAGAGTGTAGGGGTTAGATTTTAGAGTTTAGCGTAACGAATCGAACACCGGAGAAGTTAAACTCGTTTACTCGTTGTCAACTTGTAGGGGCAGACTTCATGTCTGCCCGTTGTAACCGGGTAGGGATGAACCCTACCCCTACGAGTTTACATGCCACAAGTGGGGGCCCCCGCCCCCGGCCCCGCCCCCACGGCTGGGGGTGGGGTGTTCGATTCGTTACGCATCGTTTCTCATCAAATTGTAGGGGCAGACTTCATGTCTGCCCGTGATGCGGGTAGGGATGAACCCTACCCCTACGAGTTACAAACTCAAAAGTAGCAATAGCGATATGTTGTTGCGTAACGCCAGTAGAAATGGATCACTGAATGGTCAATTTACCTCAAAAGACGATGTTTGTTGTAACCATCACGATAACAACAATTTATGAAAAGGTAAAAAGTAAAAAGGTAAAACGACCCCTATTAACAAGAGAAAAAATACATTATATTATAATGCTCACCCTCATTTATAATATAAAGGTATCCGAAGGATTCATCTTTCGAAATCGTTCTGTAGCCGATCAGTATAATAAAAAAAGAATCAGCCCTCGTTGAAGGGCTGATTGATTATCTTTTAAAACGGAAGATCGTCTGTGCTGTTCTCCTGAGCCGGTGGGAACGGAGTGGCATTCACGGGCGGTTGTGCAGGACCAGCGGGCTGAGCGGGCGGCGGCGGGAAAGCACCTGGCATGGGTGGCTGCTGTACGTACTGACCGGGCTGTGCTGCCACGGCATTCGGATCGATACGATCGACCTTCCATGCTGTCAGTGTGTTGAAATAACGGCCGTTGTATTCACGGGCGTCGATATCGAAGCTGACTCTTAACTCCTCCCCTACCTGGATATTCATGTTGTTGATACGTTCTTCTCCAAAGATGCGGAAACAGCATTTCCTTGGGAACTGATCATGTGTCTCGAGAACATATTCCTGACTGGCCCAGTGGTTACCCGTACGGGCGGATACGCCTTCCTGCTTCTGAAGGACTGCGATGATTTTACCTTCTATCTCCATAAAATATTTAAATAATTAGTTGTTCTTCAACGTAATGAACAGTTTTTGCATCCGTTATTTCTTTGAAATAAAAAAGGAGTACGACTGTTTCGATAGCAAAATTAGTAAATTAGTTCTAAAAAGAGAAATTTTTTAGGTGTTTTTTTTGTTTTGCTAAGTGCTTTTTTGTATTTTTGTAACCAGTTTCAGAAACAGTAAATTACATAAAAAAACAGATACCAATGAGATTTACATTATCCAGTTCGACGCTCAGCAGTCGTCTTTTAACTTTATCGAAGGTAATAAACAGTAAGAACTCATTAGCCATTCTTGACTGCTTTCTCTTTGAGGTAGCCAACCAGCAGTTGTATGTAACGGCCTCAGACAGTGAGAATATCATGAAGACCGTTATCCCGCTGGATGAGTGTGAGGGTGAGGGTGTGTTTGCCGTGAACAACCAGACGGTGCTCAGTGCTGTCAAGGAGTTGCCGGAGCAGCCGCTGATCTTTGATGTTGACATGGGTTCTTTCGCTATCAAGGTGATGTATCAGAACGGTATTTATCGCTTTACCGCACAGAATGCAGAGCAATATCCTGCCACGCCGGTGATGCCCGACGGCGTTACCACCCTTTCGATACCGTCGGCCGTCTTGTGTGAGAATATCACCCGTTCTATCTTCGCGACAGCCACGGAGGAGCTGCGCCCGGTGATGAACGGTATTTTCTTCGACCTTACACCCGACGCTCTTGCCTTGGTGGCAAGCGACGGTCACAAGTTGGTGCGTAACAAGATCTTCACCGTGAAGAGTGAGGTTCCCACCTCGTTTATCCTGCCGAAGAAACCGGCTAACCTCCTGAAGAACATTCTGGAGAAAGACGACAGTGATGTGATCATCCGTTTTGATGAGCGTAATGCAGAGATCGTCTTTGGT
>JAEEGL012525729.1_pt1 | contig 21954 bp, 18 predicted proteins | sample 9134231 | NCBI WGS metagenome assembly JAEEGL01 (sample SAMN16246548, study PRJNA631951) | gut metagenome | biome: gut microbiome; feature: rumen; material: fiber-attached | host: Bos | place: Iran: Karaj | collected 2018-10 | reverse complement strand
TGATATAAATATAATAAAAAGGAATTGGTCAACAGAAAATATACAAATCGAATATGGAATTGGAAGACATTGTGATAGAAGGCTCACACAAAAACTTTTTTACGCCTTCAGTTAATTTTAACGCCAAGACGGGCATTTGCGAACTTTCGGGTGAGTCCTTTTTGGAGGATACGGCAGAGTTTTATAAACCGCTTATTGATTGGCTTGTGGAGTATACGGAAAAAATCAAAAAACCGATTGCTTTCATTATAAAATTAACATACTTCAATACAAGTACATCAAGATGTATTCTTGACCTTCTCAACGTTCTCAAAGATTATGAGGATGCCGGCGGAGAAGTAGTTGTTAATTGGCATTACGACGAAAACGACTCCGATATGGAAGAGGATATTGAGGACTATATGATTGATACTGGTCTTAATATCAATATTATACCGTTTTAACAAAAACGATTGAAGAAAATGGAAGATATTCATATTCAGGCGAGTAAAAACGTATATATACAGCCGCAAGTGGATTTTTCCCTTTCTGAGGGCAAATGTCTTATCAAGGGAGAATCTTTCCTTGAAGAGACTGCAAAATTTTACACGCCTTTGGTAGAGTGGGTGAGAAATTATCCTAAATACGGCAGCAAAATAGACTTTACGTTTTCGCTGACCTATTTTAATACGAGTACTTCAAAATGGATACTTTTGTTGCTTGCCGAGTTGAAAAAACTTGAAAACAACGGTTTGGAAGTAAACGCAACATGGTATTATCATGAGGACGATTTGGATATGCGGGACGACATTGCTGATTATATGGCAGATACCGGACTGAATATCGAACTTGTACCTTTCAAATAAGAAATTCCTTTTCGATATAGTTTGATGCCGCTTTCCCCGATGTTGACCAATAAAGGGGAAACGGCTTTTTTAGTTTTTGGTAATTTTATAAGCAAAATGCCGAATATAGCGGGCGGTTTTCCATCCAATTTTGTATTCGTTTTTTCCGAGTTCTTTCATAAGCCAAGTTTTACCTACTTGACGTGCACCGCATAGTATTAGCGGCATTCTATTTTTGGAGTTTTTCCACTCTAAAAGTTCGTTATATACTTTACGTCTCATAATCAATGTGTTAAAAAGTTTTAGTGTTGCAAATTTACATTTTTTCGGACATAAAATTTTGAAAATTTACATTTTTTCGGACATAAATTTCTAAAAATTTACATTTTTTCGGACATATATCTTTGTGATTTTTATTGTCTATAAACAACAAAAGTAAAAATTATGCAGATTTGTTGTTTATGGACAATGAAAAAAAACTTTAATAAAATTTCCCTTTCAATTATTTAATTTTTACGTATTTTAAAAATATTTTTAATATTCTTTAAAAATTTCTCAAAAAAGGTAACTTTTTTTGATTTTTTTCGTTTATATTTGCAACGGATATTTCTGATACCTTTTACATAGTCGGAAAGATTCTAAGGACGTTTTTATTGACGACATCTTCTTCGTATCAATCTTCGCAACATTGAAACTCATTTGAAGATACGGCAACCGAAAACGTCTGCGCCGTGTATGTATACACTTGGTGTATTGTATCCTTTCGGGGTATGATATGCTTTTTTGGGCGTGGACTTTTGCGTTGCTTATCCTAAATGAGTAGGTAATGCGAAGGCCTGATACGTGAGGATAAGTGATAAAAAATTCCCACGTCTTTTTTATTTTTATTAATCCGTGTTAGGGAAGTTCTACGGGCAAAAATCTTTAACAAATTTATGAAAAAGAAAGTCTTTTTGGCGGTTCTCGCCATGGTCGGGGCTACAAGTTTTGCCTCGGCTCAAAAAACAACGGTAGAAATTAATGCAACAGAGGCACGTACTACTGATGCAATCACTTCCGTTCATGCACGCCCATTAATTTGTGATGTCAAACAAAAAAAATATCAGGCTGGTGCTGATTGGTGCAAAGATACCGAATTTAACAAAATTGATAAAACAACTGGCCGCTTTACCGACCGTTGGTACTTGGATGCTGCAACAGGTCAGGCACTTGGAGATACTGAGGCAATGAAAAGGTACGGACAATACCGTTCGCAACAATACCGTCAGTGTGATGTTATTATAGCACCTATAATGAATGTCAGGAGTACATCAAAAGATGAACAAGGACAGTACAATGGTGCAGCATACGTTGTTACAATAATCGGCTATGCCGCTGATTTTGATATGACAACTCTCACAAATGCAAGTAAAGAAGACCTTCTACTTATACAAACGAATAAAAATATTATCGGCACAGAAGATAATATCAGAGAAGAAGTTAAAACAAAACATTAATCGCTAATCAAATAAACGAAAAATACGATGAAAAAATTTTTATTATTGCTTATTGCTTTCATAGCAATTACAAGTATTTCAAACGCACAGATTGTTAAACAAAACTCTGTAAAAATCAACAAACAAGAAAAAGAACCGTCTGAATCAATGTGGTATGCAAGATTCGGATTGAATTTCATGAGTGCCGGCGGTGATGATGTTGACGAATTAAAGTCTAACCTCGGTTATCAATTAGTTTGGGGATTTGAAAAACCGATTGGTCCTCTTTTTTGGGGCATGGAATTCGGTTTAGGGTCTCGCGGGTACAAAGCCAAGGAAGGTGATATGAAATTGACTGCACATAACGGCGTATTTTCGCCTTTTAACTTAGGCTACAAACATGAACTCAGTAGTGATTTAGCATTAGAGGCACATATTGGCGTATACGTTGCAGGCGATTATTATGGAAAGGCGAAAGATGTTGTTACGGGATACAGCTATAAAAAAGGATACGAATATGGAGATTGTTCCATCTACGATTTAGATGGATATGTATTTCCAGATGCAGGAATGCAGTTTGGTTTCGGTCTTTGGTATAATGTTATCGGAGTAGATATTTTAGTCCAAAAAGGGTTTGTAAATTGGAATAAAGATGCAGATAGCTTTCACACCAGCAACTTTATGATTCGTCTCGGATTAAAATTCTAAAAAATTAATATGTTGCGGTAGAAAATTAAATATTTTCTCCGCAACTTTTTGTAAAACAAACTATTAAAATATAAAATGATATGAAAAAAATAATCTTATTATTGGTATTAGTTCTTTCTGTCGTTTTGGTTAAAGCGCAGGACGAAGAGCAACTTTTTGAAAAGGAATACAAATTTCCTTTGGCAATGGACAACGGTAAATGCAGTGTAAGCGGTGCAATGGATTTTTCTGCAACGAAACTTGATGACGATGCAATTTTCACGAATCTTTATATGTGGGTTTGTGAAAATATGGTTCGTGAAAACGTTTTAAAAATTCTACCATCAAAAAAAATCATTGTATGCAAATACAGTATTGAAGGTAAAACAGTTGCCGTAACAGGCAAAAAAAACACTTATAATTTATCAACTGCATTTAGAATTGCTGATAAACGTGTGTATGTTTCACAAACTGAAATAGAAGTGTTGCCTGCATTGCCGTTTGCAAAAAAAGGCGGTATTGAAAAATATGCCGCACTCAAAAAACCGGCAGATAAAACCGTTATTGACGAATTCAATGAAGTAAATAATGAAATGATTCTAACCGTTTCAGGCTTTATTGAATCCAACACTCCACATCATATTAATAACTGGGATAATATTGTTGCCAAAAGAGTTGTAGAAGGTATGACTATGACGGAAGTAAAACTTGCTCTCGGTAATCCTCAGTCGGAAGTCGAAGGCAATACCGAGACACAATGGATTTACGGACTCACACTTATTATTTATTTCGATGACGGTAAAACTGGTGAGAAAAAAGTTACCCGAATTTTACGCTAAAAATTGACTTAAAAAAAATAACTCATAAAAAATGAAAAGGTTATTATGTTTATTGTTTGCATTTGCCGTGGTGTTCACGGCATGCAACAAAGACGGCGACGGACTTTCCGGCGATGAAGGTACGCTGGTCGGTGCATGGAAAATCGCAAATGGAAGTTCTGTTTGGGTTTTCCTCGAAAACGGAACTTGCTACGCAGAAGACGGCAGTGTCGGAACGTGGCACTATTATGTACCGTCTTCTACTGGCGGTGATTACAAGGGTTTTTTAACGACGGAATATGTTTCTGCTTTTTCCGGAAAAGGTTATACGACTAACTGGTGGGTTGTTTCTGTTTCAAAAGACAAATGGATAGGAACAAACGTTAGCGGTGATTATGAGTACATCTATAATCGTATTGAGTTGAATAAGGAAAAGTACAAGGAAGTGGAGCAAACTACTCAAACAAAAAATGACGAAGGCGTAAAAATTACTTTGTCATATACGAAAAACAGCGGTAACAACTACACTTGTACTGTAAAACTTTCCGGCGATGTTGAAAGTGAGGACGTTTCGGAAATAGGTGTAAGATTTGCCCCGACTTCGTCTTCTGACGAACCTTATTTGCTGTTTGCAAATCCGAGTAACGGGACTTTAAGTTATTCAACGTCAAGAACGCTTGCAATTTCAGAAAAAGTAATGGGGTATGCAATCGTTAAAGGCAAAACCTATAAAACCAACATTCAAACCATAACAATTACAGCAAACAAATAAAATGAAAAGATTACATTTCGGCATAATGGCATTTGCGTTTGCGGCTTTGATTTTTTCAGGTTGCAAAAAAGACGATGACGGAGATAACGGCGACGGCAGTCAAATAGAACGCAGCAGCAAAAACGTATCGTTCAGTATGACATTGGTTGATACGGAGAAAAAAGAAACAAAATTTTCCACCTCGGATGCAACTTTTTATTCTTCATACGATACCGAGGCAGCAGAAAACGTTTTTAGCGGATTTTCCAATATGTTCAATTCCAAAACGACGACAACCATAGTCGGCAAAAAGGATAACCACACATTATCAATTACGTATTTGGGAACAGGTTCGTCCGCTGACGGAAAGAGTTTTTACGGTAATATTTCTTCCGTTAAAAGTAAAGATTCAAATGCAGCATCGGCAATTTTAAGTTATTTAAAAGGCAACGAACCGACTTCAAAGGAAAAAAACGCGCTTGAAAAATTAGATAATGAATATTATTATTCGGCTCTAATAATTTATAAAGGTAAGGATGATGTGCCGGGTAGTGAAACTTTTTACTATTCGGAGTCTGCCGCAGTAACAATTTCTGTTTACGCGACAAAGTTTATTACAGGCAGTTTTTCTGCGGCATTGAAAAACGCTTCCGGCGATACGTTTAAAATTTCGGACGGCGTATTCAATGTTTTAATCAGCGGAGAATGACGGAACTTTTTTTCATGTTTTAGTCCTGCGGTTGAAGGAGTTTTTCAGCCACAGGATTTTTTTTTATTTGTTAAATAATTTAGAATGACTGCCGACTCTGACTAATTATCTAAGGTATGCAGCGATTTGTAATCTTTTTTGAATTGCGTGGAAAAGTAACTGAGTGTAAGCGTTTCCATATTTGCCGGTGCGGACATTCCGCCGGAAAATTTCGTCCTTTTTCTTGTCTTTTGTTTCGCTAAAACTTCCATAATTATTTTCTTTTAAAAATCTCCGCACAAATATATTTAAAAAAAACATTATTTTTATTATGCCGTTTTTAAAAAAATTGTTAACTTCGCCGTCATATTGATAACTTAAAATTTTAAAATACAAAATTAAACTATGTTTGTCTTAATGATAATAGTTTTTGTCATAGGCTATGCTTGCATTGCCCTTGAACACAAACTTAAAATTGACAAGGCCGCCACAGCCTTAATGCTCGGTGCATTAATGTGGATTCTTTTCGTAATCGGTAAGCAGAGTATCTTGAACGATCCTGACATTACCAACAAATCGTGGGACGAATATTGTGCGGCTAATCCCGACATACCTCATGATGATTCGTTCTTGAACACTTTTATCATTCAGGAAGAGAGCCTTCATCACTTGGGCGAAACCTCCGAAACGTTGTTCTTTCTTCTCGGCGCAATGACAATCGTTGCAATTATCGACAAGCACAACGGCTTTTCAATCATTACGAACAAAATTACTACCCGCAACAAAATGAAACTGCTTTGGATGCTGAGCATCTTAACGTTCTTTATGTCAGCGGTTTTGGATAATTTGACAACGACTATCGTCATGGTAACGCTGCTGAACAAACTTGTCGCGGATAGACATTTGCGTTGGACGTATGCCGGAATGATTGTTTTAGCGGCTAATTCGGGCGGTGCGTGGTCTCCGATTGGCGATGTTACAACGATTATGCTTTGGATTGGCGGTTACATTACGGCAGGAAAAGTTATTGCAATGCTTATTCTTCCATCACTGATTTCAATGATTATTCCGCTGATTGTTTTGGGTTTTTCGCTCAAAGGCGATTTGGAAACTCCGCAAGCCTCTACAACCCTTACAAGTGCTTCTGAAAACAGACTTCAATCTTTCTGCTTGTATTGGGGGATAGGTTCGTTGTTGATGGTTCCCGTTTTAAAAACGTTCTTGCATTTGCCGCCTTATATGGGTATGATTTTGGTTTTGGGACTTTTCTGGCTGATAACCGATATTATTCACCACAAAATCGGCGACCACAAAGAAAACTCTGTTATTCAAATTCTTACGAGTGTTGACACTCCGACGATACTCTTTTTCCTCGGCATTTTGACGGCTGTTGCTGCTTTGCAGACTTCTGGACATTTGGCTGCAATGTCAAGCGTTTTGGATTCGGCTTTCAATCAAAACACTTACGGAATCGGTCTTACAATCGGTGTTCTTTCGTCAATTGTTGACAACGTGCCTTTGGTTGCAGGTTCTATGGGTATGTATGAGTTGGGCGCAACTCCTGAACTCGTTTTGGACGGAACTTTCTGGCAGTTATTGGCTTACGCAGCCGGTACGGGCGGAAGCATTCTTATTATCGGAAGTGCTGCCGGTGTTGCCGCAATGGGTCTGGAAAAAATTGAGTTTGTATGGTACTTAAAACATATCAGTTGGCTTGCTTTAATCGGTTATTTTGCAGGTGCAATATGTTTTTGGTTGCTTCACAGCGTAATGTTTGCTTAAAAAAGTTATGAAGTTTAAAATATTTGCATTGTTTGCATTTTTGTTGGGCTGTTTTAGCGGTTGTGCTCAAAAGGTTTTCAAAGATGCAGACGTTCAAGAATTTGAAAAAATTACGGCGGAGAAATCCGTCGTAATTCTTGATGTAAGAACCCCTCAGGAATTTTTGGGCGGTCATATAAAAGACGCTGTCAACATTGACGTTAAGGCTGATAGTTTTAAGGACGAAGCGTTGAGACAACTTTCTGACAAAAACCAAATGATTGCCGTTTATTGTCGTAGCGGACGTCGCAGTGTTACGGCTGCAAACATCTTATCGGAAGAAGGTTATAAAAACATAGTTAACCTTAAAGGCGGTATTTTAGTATGGCAGTTAAGTGGTAAGGCAGTAGAAAAATAACACGGATGACGGCAAACGATTACGATTTGGTTTTAAGGCTTTTGGTGGGTTCGTTGCTTGGCGGGGTTATTGGTCTTGAAAGAGAATACCGCTCAAAAGTGGCTGGATTTAGAACGCATTTTCTTGTGGCTTTGGGTAGTTCACTTTTTATGGTTATTTCCGTTTATGGTTTTGACCGTTGGGAAGTGAGGTTTGATGCTTCGAGGATAGCGGCACAAATTGTTTCGGGCATAGGTTTTATTGGTGCGGGTGCTATTATGTTTCAAAAGCATGCCGTTAAGGGTCTGACAACAGCCGCAGGACTTTGGGTTACGGCGGCAATAGGCGTGTGTGCCGGCTCTGGTAGATTTTTGCTTGCGGTTTCGGCAACCGTTATGGTGTTGTTAGGTCTTGAAACGCTGAATTTCGTGCTGTCAAAACTCGGCAAAAAAATAGTTTCGCTAAGCATTTCCGCACATTCAAAATCCGAAATCAATTCTATTTTGGTGAATTTAAAAAAATCCGGTTTCGAAATTGATACCTATAATTTGGAACTCAAACGTCGCCCCGATGGTGATGTTTATGTCTTGACTATGGAAGTAAAAGTCAAACGCAAAGAGTATGAAAAAAGGGTTACGGAATTATTTGCAAATTTCGATGAAGTTTCAATAGATACTATATAATTATGATAAATTTCACTTATTATACGCCGACAGAAGTTGTTTTCGGCAAAGGCACTGAGGAAAAAACCGCTGAACTTGTAAAAAAGTACGGTGGCACAAACGTTTTAATCCATTACGGCGGAAAAAGCGCACAAAAATTGGGATTGCTTGATAAAATTACAAAGCAATTTGATAATCAAGGACTTAAATATACACTTTTGGGTGGAGTTGTTCCAAATCCGAGACTGTCGTTGGTAAAAAAAGGTATTGAAATCTGTAAGGCAAACAGCATTGATTTTATCCTTGCAATAGGAGGGGGGAGTGTGATTGACTCCTCAAAAGCCATTGGTTACGGTCTGGATTACGAGGGTGATGTCTGGGATTTGTTTGATAATAAGGGCGTTGCTAAAACTTCAAAACCGGTAGGCGCAATTCTTACGATTCCCGCCGCAGGCAGCGAAATGAGCGATAGTTGCGTTATCACAAACGAAAACGGCGACTTAAAACGCGGTTACAACAGCAATGTCTGCCGCTGCAAATTTGCTGTTATGAACCCCGAATTTACTTTTACGCTGCCGGAATTTCAGACCGCTTGTGGGGCAACTGACATTATGATGCACACTATGGAGCGTTATTTTAGCCCCGATACGGATATGAAACTTACCGATTCGATTGCCGAGGCGTTGATGAGGACGGTTAGGGACAGCGTTTTTGACGTCTTGAAAGACCCGAAAGATTACAATGCAAGGGCGCAGTTGATGTGGGCTTCGAGTCTTGCGCACAACGATTTGACGGGTTGCGGAATGAAAAGGGATTTTGCAACGCACAGACTTGAACATGAACTTTCTGCGATGTTTGACGTGGCTCACGGTGCGGGACTTGCGGCTTTGTGGCCGTCATGGGCAAGATACGTAATGAATTGTAACATAGCGCGTTTCGTACAGTTTGCGGTCAATGTTGCAGGTGTAGAAAATAATTTTGCAGATCCCGAAAAAACTGCTTTGAAAGGCATTGAAGCGATGGAACGTTTTTATAAGGCAATCAAAATGCCGACTTCGATTCCTGAACTTTTGGGACGAAAACTTTCCGAAGAAGAAATCCTTGAAATGGCAGATAAATGCAGTAGAGGCGACACTTTAACGCATGGCAGTTTCAAAGTCCTGAAAATGAAGGATATGATTGAAATTTATAAGGCTGCTAACAAGTAATATTATTTCTTCCTTATTTTTTTTATGTATTCGCTCGGACTTACTCCGTACTCTTCTTTGAAGCAGTCGCGGAAGTAGTCCGTTGAGCCGAATCCTACTTTGTAAACCGTTTCTCCGATGGTGTAACGGCCTTCTTCCAAAAATGCAGCGGCTTTTCTAACGCGGAATTTTTTTATGTATTCGTTTGCGCTGATTAGGGTTAGAGCCTTGATTTTGCGGTAGAGCGTGCTTGAAGAAATGCACATTTTTTTGCAAACCGTTGACACCGAAAAATCAGAATCGCTGAGGTTTTCTTCAATCAAAGCATCAATTTTTTTCATAAATTCAGCGTCTGTTGCGGAGAGTCCTTCGAGAAATTTTTGCGAGGTTGATTGTGCTGAAAAATAGCCCGCAAGTTGACGTTTTTTCTCCAAAAGGTTTGCTATTCGGCTTTGTATAAGACTTGCGCTAAAAGGCTTTGTTATGTAACTGTCTGCGCCCGAAATATAGCCCTCAGTTTTGTCTTCCAAACTATCTTTTGCCGTTAAAAGTATAATTGGAATGTGGCTTGTGCGTAGGTCTTTTTTCAAGGTTTTGCAGAGTTCTATTCCGTCTTTTATAGGCATCATAATGTCGGAGACCACGATTTCCGGCGTTTTTTCTATCGCGGTAATTATTCCGGACTCGCCGTTTGAGGCGGTTAAAACAGAATATTTTTCTGTCAGTGCCATTTTAATGTATTCCAAAATGTCGGCGTTGTCCTCAACGATGAGTACCAAAGGTTTGCCGTTTTGTTCTTTTTCAACGGGGATTTCTTCCGTTTTTTCTTCCGGTGCGGCAGCCTCTTCTAATGAGGGAATCGTAACAATAAATTTTGTGCCTTGTCCGCTGCGGCTTTCAACTGCTATTGTGCCTTTGTGAAGTTCCACAAGGTTTTTAACGAGTGATAAACCGATGCCCGTTCCCCAAACCTGATGTACGCCATTGCCTTGATAATACCTATCAAAAATTTTCGGCATAGCGGTTTGTGAAATGCCGTAACCCGTATCCTCTACGCTCAAAATTGCGGTTTCGCCGCTTTTTGAAAGAGATACTTTGATATAACCTTTTTCAGTGTATTTTAGCGCATTAGAGAGCAGATTGTTGACAATAGTGGTAATGCTCTGATTGTCAAAATACATTTCGTAATTGCCCGGCTGACATTCGTAAAGGATTTCTACTTCGCGGTTGCTGTTGAGTTCGCGGTAATTGACTGTTAGTGCGCCGACTGTCCTATTAAGATAACCTTTGGTAACGTGGAGTTTGAAGTTTGCGGTTTCGGTTTTGCGCAAATCCAGCAGGTTGTTGACCAAGGAGAGAAGTTTGCGGCTGTTGCGATTGATGAGGTTGATTTTTTGAGCAACTGCTTCGTCTAAGTTTTTGTCTGAGGCGAGGTCTTCTAACGGTCCGGCTATAAGGCTCAAAGGCGTGCGGATTTCGTGAGCGGCGTTAGTGTAAAAACGCATTCTTTCCTCGTTAAGAGCCTCTTGTTTTTCGCGGGTTTGCTTTTCTGTTTTGAGTTCTGCCCGCATATTAACGCGCCGTTTGTATGCTTTAAACGAGAAGAAAATTATTGTCAAAGCGGTCAAGATGTAAAAAATCTTTGCTAAAAAAGTCAGATACCACGGCTGCAAAATGGTGATTTTTAAGTCTGTGGTCTCGAAAGAAAAATCCCTGCCAATAAATCTGGTTTTGATTTTCAAGGTGTATTTTCCAGGTGCGATGTTCATAAAAAACACGTTTTCCGGGTCGGGGACGGTGTAAAAATCTTTGCCTGAACCGTCAAGTTTCAGTGCGTATTCTATCATGCCCGAATATGCATAATTATCCGTAAAAAACGAGAGCGAAAAGTTGTTTTCAAAATGTTTTAAGACAACGCCGTTTGGATTGAAAGAGGATATAACTCTCTGATTGTTAAGTTTTAACGAATCGGGAGGTAGAAAAATCCGCATTTTGCCAAGTTGTGCCTTTGGCGGGGCTTTTTCACTGAGGACATTTTGTGGCAAAAATTTGCAAACACCTTTTATAGAAGCAAATACGAGTTCGCCGGTCGGTAATTTTGTTACCGCACCGGAAGAAAATTCGCCGGAAGGAATATTGTAATGCGGACTATAATTTTTTACCTTGCCTTTGCCGAAAAGATAACACGAAATTCCATCATTTGTACTTACCCAAATGTTTTTTTCAGAGTCTTCTGCTATGGCGCGGATATGTGAGTTGAAAAGTCCGTTTTGCTTGTTGTAAATCGTAAATTTGAAGTTTCTGCGGTTGTCAAATAAGACAAAACCTTCGCCTGTTGCCACCCAGATTCTAAATTGAGAGTCTTCGGTAATGTGGTTGACAGTGTTTGAGGGAAAACCGTTGTCAGTGTCAAAATTGCATATCACATTGAATTTATCGTCCAAAATATACACTCCGCCGCCGAAAGTTCCTGCCCAAATATTTCCGTAACTATCTCTTAATACGCATCTTACATTGTCGTGAGGCAGCGGAAATAGTTTTACGTTTTTGCCCGTTAAGTCCACTTTCAGGATTCCCGAATTAGTTGCTAAAAGTATATTATTTTTATCAAATTGACAACCGCTCCTTACGTCTAACTTCTGAAATTCTTTTGGCAATGGATTGAAAAAAGTTTTCGTTTTGGTGTTGTAGACCGCTGCACCGTTTTTGTAAAAACCGAACCATAGATTTGACGAAGAATCTCTGAAAGCGCATTGTATAAAGTCGCTCGGAATTGTACTGCTTTTTGTCGTAAATGTTTTTGTTTGAGTGCCTTTGTCGATGACGCGCAGTCCGTCTCCGTCGGTGCCTAACCATAGTTTGCCATCGTTGTCAAAGGTTACGGCGAGTACGCTTTCGTTAGAATACGTGTCAAAAATATCGCCGTCAAGGTTTATGAAATTAAGTCCGCCGTTCCAAAGTCCAGCCCAAATGTTGCCGTATTTATCCGGCATAAGACATCTTACGGAATTTGCGGAAAGACCTTTTGTGGAGTTTTTTTCTTCGATGGAGAAAGATTTTTCGGGGTTTTCTAAATCAAGAACTGATATTCCGCCGAGTTCCAAAGCGAGCCATAACTGATTGCCGCCAAGAAGTTTGATGTCAAAAACGGCGTTTTGGGGGCTGTCAAACCGTTTGAATTGTTCCGTTGTCTTGTCAAAGAGTGCAAGTCCCAATTTTGTGCCCACCCAAACTCTCTGATTTTCATCAATATAAATAGATAAAACTTCGTTGTCGGGCAGGGAATTTTCATTAGAAGGTTGGTGTATGAAATTCTTGAAAATTCCGTTTTTCCTGTCAAAATAGGCAAAACCTTTGTCTGAATATCCGAGGTAAATTATACCAGACGAAAAGTCTTCTTCAAGTGTCCAAATATTGCCTTTTATCCAATTTTTGACGTTTTTTTCGTTGAAAGCGATAAAATCTTTTTTGGCTTTTGAATAATAGAAAATTCCGTCCCAATATGTTGAAATCCATATACTTCTATCTCTTGACGGAGCAATGTGTGTTACTGCTCCGACAGATGGAAAGTTGGAGAATTGTTTTTGTTTGTAATCGTATGCGTTAAGTCCGGTCCTTTGAGTTGCAATCCAAAGAACGGAATCTTCCGGGTCGTCGAGAATACAATTCAACTCGTTGCCGCTAAGAGAGTTTTGCAAGTTGTAAGATTTGAAAAATGTTTCAAATCCGTTACCGTCAAAACGGTTGAGACCCTCTTCGGTGGCAATCCATATAAAGCCTGTTTTGTCCTCAGCGATACTTACAACGCTGCTATTGCTCAAACCGTCGATTTTTGAAATCTTTTTTACCGAGTAGTTTTGAGCCGTTAACAATACGGGCAAAAGTAGTAATAATATGGTTGTTATAATTCTCTGCATGATAATAATGCGCAAATGTAATATTTTTAGATAAAACTCCCAAAAAAAAATTTTACCCCCTATAAATCGTTCAAAAACCCCTTGTAAATCGTTCATGAATGATTTATACGGGCTTTTTGGTTGATTTTTCGTGGTATAAATAAGAAAAATGTTATTAGGTTTGTAGCGTAAAAAATTAATTTTTTAAAATCGCTATTAAAGTATGAAAAAAGCATTTTTTTATCCTAAAACATTTATTGCTGCCCTTTTCTGTTCGGGCGCAATAATCGCGGGCTGCTCCGATGACGAAAGTTTTTCCGCCGTCGACAACCAAAATCCCGTCATAACACTTGAAACCGATGCCATTCACTGGGAGTTCGGATTAAAGTTCAACATTAAAGCCAAAATCGACGATGCTGACGGTATCAAAACAATCAACCTCAAAAACTCTGATTTGATGTTGAACAACACTATCGACATATTAGCAATCAAAGGTTCAGAATGTAAAAGTTATGACCTCGACTACAAATTTACCGCTCCCGATAGTCTTAAAACCGAAACATTCCCTATCGTAATTACTGTTGAAGACCTCGTAGGAAATACCTCTTCTGCAACTTTCAACGCTTACATGGACGGCGATTTTACTTTACCGAAGTTCACTATTGAACCCGGTGCTACTATTAACGTAATTATGAACACGTTCAAGTTCAAATTTTCTGTTTCGGACAATCGTGTGATTAAAAAAGTTGTTGTTAATTTCCCGGATCTTAACATCAATGAAGAAATCTCTAACGATACCAAAACATACGATTATGTTAAGCAAATAAATCTTGGCGATGAAAATCGTGATTACAAAGGTTTTGTTGCGGCATACGACGCATACGACAACGAAGTGAAAAAAGAGGTTACTATTTCAAAAGGCGAACTTGCCGATTATGAAAGACTTTATCTTTGCGATGTTGCCGAAGAAGACCTCATAAAAGACGTTTGCGGCGTGCCGATGCTTATCGACCATTCAGGCGAATTTCAATACACCGCTTATTACTACAACGCTACGGCAGGTACTGAAATCCGTTTTATTCCGCAAAAAGATTCTTACGAGCCCGTTTGTTTCGGTTTAGACCCTGACAACAGCAGTTTGCTTACAACCGATCCTTCTCAGGCTAAGCCGCTTGTGCTTGATCAGGCAGGCGTTTATTACAAAATCGTTTTCAATACCAAAGAGAGAACTTATTCTACAAGCACTTATTCTGTTGACCAAGCAGTTGACCCTATGCCCGGAAAGTTGGGTAGTGATGCTCCCGGTTTAGGTCTTAACACTTGGTGTACAGGTCAATGGAACAAAGAAACCGGTCAATGGGACGCCGCAGACGATGCTTGGTGGCAGACTTTCAAAGTGGGTCTTATGAAAGATAATCCCAGAGAAGTAGATCCTTGCTTTGATTATAATCCCCAAAATCCGCATATTATTCAAATTCTTAATTGTCCGCTCGAAAAAGGCGAATTGGAATTTCACCCGCACAATTGGCATCACGACGGCTGGTGGGATTACTGCACTTGGAAACCCGAAAAGGCTACCAAAACAGACCCCGAAATTTGGAAATATGTTGGCTCTTATGTTAAAGTGCCTTACGACTTGAAAACTACTTCTTACAACAACGATGTTGAAAACGACAATCATTGTAAGTTGACAATTCCAAAAACGGGCAATTACGACATTATTTTTGATATTCATTTGGGACGTATGAAAGTTGTTCCTTCTAAATAATTTATATAATTCGTTCAAAATTTTTAGGTATGAAAAAAATATTATCATTATTAACGTTGATGTTGTTAACAACCTGCCTTTTTGCGCAGAGAATCACGTTAAAGGGTACGGTAGCAGACAAAAACGGCGAAATCCTTATCGGAGCGGTGGTTTTGGAAAAAGGCACTACCAACGGTACTATCACCGATGTTGACGGCAATTATACTATTTCCGTTCAAGAAGGTGCGGTAATGGAATGTTCTATGCTTGGTTTTGAGACCACACAGATTCAGTTGGCACCCGACCAGAGGGTTCTTAATTTTGTTCTTCAAGAAGATACCAAAGACATCGAAGAGGTTGTGGTAATCGGTTACGGTACGGCAAAAAAATCCGACTTGACATCAAGTATTTCGTCAGTTTCGAGCGACGACATCTCGTCTTTCAATTCGGGTAACGCAATGAATGCTTTGCAGACCAAAGTTAACGGTGTTCAGATTAGTACCACTGGTAAGCCGGGTGAAAATCCGAGAGTTCTTATCCGTGGCGTAACTACTGTCAACGGTTCTAACCCGCTTTATGTTGTTGACGGTATGCCCGTTGGCGACAATATCAACTTCCTTAACCCCGAAGATATTGAGGCAATGGAAGTTCTCAAAGACGCTTCGGCTTCGGCAATCTATGGAACAAGGGCTTCTAACGGCGTTATCATTATCACAACCAAAAAAGGTAAAGCCGGCGAAACCAAATTTCAGTTTACTTCATCACTTGGTCTTAGCGTTATCGGCAATCCTGATATGGCAAAAGCCTCAGAATACGAACAAGTTTTCAAAAAACGTTACACCAACGATAATCAGGTTCCTTCTTATAACGGTATCGAAAACATCACCGATGCTCAGGGTACTGACTGGTGGAACGAAACTGTTAACAAATACGCTATGACACAGAACTATAACCTCTCTTTCCAAGGCGGTTCTGAAAAACTTATTTATAGCGGTTCTTTTGGTTATTACCGTTCTCATAGTCATTATAACTATGGTTGGTGGGACAAATTCACTGGCAGAGTAAATACCGAATACACTTTCAACGACTATGTAAAACTCGGCGTAGAAGTTTCTCCGAAACTTGAACGTTGGGACGATACCCCTAATCTTATGGGTGCTGCAATGGCTATGGACCCCACAACGCCGATTTTCCGCGCTGATTGGCAGGAAATTGACAACGAATTTTCTTGGTACGCACGTTCCAACAACAATCAGGAACACAACCCCGTTGCTAACCTCAAACGTCAGACGGGACATTCTAATGAATACGGCTTGTTGATGAATCCGTATTTGAACATTACAATTATTGAAGGTCTTACTTTTAGAACTCAGTTTGGCGATAATGCAAGATTTAGAGTAACGGATAATTTTGCTCCTGAGTTTTATATCGACAACCTCGAAAAGGCTGATGTCAGCACTGCAAGAAGAGAGTCAAAAGTTTGGAACGATTGGAACTGGACAAACACTTTGAACTATCAGAATATTTTTGCCGACAAACACAGCCTCAACGTTATGGCTGGTTATACGATGGAAAAATTCTCATATTATTGGTTGACCGGTAGCCGTGATGCCGTTCCCTCAAACAACGAAAATCTCCGTTATGTTGCAGCCGGAACCGAAAATCAAAAAGCCGACGGTAGAGACGAATTTTCAACCCTCGTTTCATACCTTGGCCGTGTGATGTACAACTATGATTCACGTTATTATATTACGGGAAGTATTCGTTTTGACGGTTCGAGTAAATTCCCCGAAGGCAACAAATTTGCTATTTTCCCCGCAGTTTCAGGTGCGTGGAGAATCACAGGCGAAGAGTTTATGAAAAACCAGCACATTTTCACAAACCTCAAACTTCGTCTTGGTTGGGGTAAGGTCGGCAACCAGTCGATTGCCAACAGTGCATACCTTTCTACTATTGGAACTACTTACTATGTTGTTGACGGCAACCTTGTTACGGGTTCATACGTAAGTTCTACCGCTAATCCCAACATTCAGTGGGAAACAGTGGAAGATTACGATATAGGTTTGGATATGGGTTTCTTGAAAGACCGTTTGACGGCAACTATCGACATTTATAAAAAGAAAACCTCCGATATGCTTTTGAAAGAAAGCAACCTTAACATTCTCGGTTATCCCGAGTGGAACGGCGAAATTTGGACAAATGTCGGAAGTATGGAAGCAACAGGTTGGGAACTTTCTTTGAATTGGAAAGACCAAGTGAAAAAAGATTTTAATTATGAAGTAGGCGTTAATCTTTCTGGCGTTAAAAACGTTGCAAAAGACCTCGGCATTTCTTCGCCGATTTTAACTCAGGGTTTCAACGGCGACTATATTATCCGTAACGAAAGCGATGCTGAGATTTCAAGATTCTACGGTTATGAGACAGACGGTATTTTCCAAAATTGGGAAGAGGTTATTTCTTACGCTAACGAACACGGCGATCTTTATCAGCCGAAAGCGCAACCCGGCGATTTGAAATTTGTTGACCGCAATCACGATGGTGTTATCGATGAAAACGACAAAACATATATCGGCAACGCTTTCCCGAAAATGTATATCGGATTGAATCTTGGTGCAAACTACAAACAGTGGGATTTCTCGATGAATTTCTACGGCACTTTGGGCAACAATATTTTCAACAAGACCAAAGGTTATTATTCTGGTGTTTCAGGGCAGAATGTTTGGGCAGGTACGCTTGACGATGCATGGCATTACGAAGGACAGTCAACCGACATTCCGAGACTTTCTTACAACGATGCTAACGGCAATTTCACCACTGTAAGTGATTGGTTTGTTGAAAACGGTTCTTATCTCCGTTGCAAACAGTTGCAAATCGGTTACACGATTCCCGAAGGCAGACTTCGTTTCGGTACGCTCAGATTGTCGGTATCTGCACAAAACTTGTTTACGATTACCAAGTACAGCGGCTTTGACCCCGAAACCGCAGCAACAGGTTCTGTTACAGAAAGTGGTGTTGACGGTGTTGCATATCCGAATACTAAAATTTTCTTATTCGGCGTAAATCTTAACTTTTAACGGCGGTCTTAGACCGTTTTTAAACGCGCTTTTCGCGCGAATATAAAAATTTTCCGGTTCCCTTTTTTAAAAGGGAACAAAAAAAATTAAAATTATAATTATGAGAAGATTATTAAAATACAGCATAATAGCGGCTGTTGCGTTGAGCGGCTGCACTGACGATTTTTTAACGCAGGACGTTAAAGGAACTCAGGTTTTGGATAATTATTTCAACAACGAGCAGGAGTGTTTGGCACAGGTTTACGGCTGTTATCAGACTTTGGCTTTTGACGACTGGTGGCAGATTTACAACACTTATATTCTTGCTGACATGTGTACTGACGACGGTTGGATGAACAATACGACCCAAGGTCAGGACGGTTACAACGACCTTGTACTTTATCAAGGCAAAACCACGAGCGGTACATTGGCTAACTTTTGGCAGTATCGTTATAAAGGCATTCACTATTGCAACACGGTTTTGGAATACGTTCCGAAAGTAACCACTGTCAGTCAGGAAAAGAAAAACCGTATGATTGCCGAAGCAAAATTCTTACGTGCTTATCAATATTTTGAACTTGTAAAAAATTTCGGTGGCGTACCTTTGGTTATCAGCATGGCAACTCCTGAAGATGCTAAAAACATCAGACGTGCCTCTTTGGAAGAAACTTACGCTCAAATAGAGCAAGACTTTTTGGAATCGGTTGAGGCTTTGCCATTGCGCAGCGAAACGATTAAAAACGGCGAACTCGGACGCGCAACCAAAGGTGCTGCAATGGCTATGTTGGCAAAAGTTTATCTTTATCAGGAAAAATATACAGAGGCTGAACAATACTTAGATGCGGTGATTAATAGTGGCGAATACGCTTTGTTAGATGATTTCTCGAAAGTATGGAACATGGATTATAACAATAGTGAAGAAGGCGTTTTTGAAATTCAAACATCAGGGGATATTACATATAATGTCGGCGAAAGAATCTCCGTCGTAGCGGGCAGCCGTGATGATAGCGGTTGGTCGTGGGGCGGACCTTCGTCAGACCTCGAAAACGCTTATATTGCAGAAGGCGATGATATAAGATTGTTTTGTACGATTATCAAACACAATGCTACTGCAATTCCTAACGAAACTCAAATGGATAAGTTTGAGTATAAAGTTAAAAACGAAAACGGAGAAGAAGAAGTTATCAAAGGTAAATATCCGATACTTCCGAGTAAACACAAAAGCGGACGTGTAAATGCAAAACTTTACATTCCGCTGGCAAAACGTATCGAAGGTAACTATGATGCACCGCATATTGCTTTGAATTACAGACTTTTGCGTTATGCTGACGTATTACTTATGGCTGCCGAGGTTAAGAATCAACTCGGCAAAGACGGCGACGCTCAGACTTATTTGAACGCTGTACGCTCCCGTGTCAACCTCTCTGACGTTACCGCAACGGGTACTGCTTTGAGAGACGCAATCCGCAAGGAACGCCGTCTTGAACTCGCTTGGGAAGGCAACCGTCTTTACGACATCCGCCGCTGGACAGACGACAACGGTAAAAAAATGGCTTGCAACCTTTTCGGTCCCAACGGCTCTTGGGTGATATACAACACTCAGGTTTCAACCGACGAGTTTGAAACAACGAACTTGATTGAGCCTCAGGACGAAGGCAAGGATTTCAACGAGAACAGAGATTTGCTTTTCCCGATTCCGAGTGCGGAGGTTGTTCAGTCAAACGGCATGTTGGAGCAGAATCCGGGCTATTAAAAATTGAGGGTTAACCCATGAGAAAATTATCTTTAATCTTGTTAGTTGCGACGGCTTCATCTTTCATGGCTTCTTGCAGCCATGAAGATGTCAAGCCTGACCAATCTAATACGGGTCAGACACAAGATCCTAATAATCCCGGCGGCGAAGAAGGAACGCCTTCCGCTTGGAAGGTAGTCAACACTTCTGACGAGCGTGCTGACGATGAAATTTCCGTTACGGTAAACGCCGCGACTGTTTATCAGACGATGGAAGGTTTCGGCGCGTCGGACTGCTGGCTCGGCGAATATGTCGGCACAAAGTATGCGGCAAAATCCTCTATGGCAAAACTGCTTTTTTCGCAGGACACCACCTTGGACGGACAGTTGTCGGGTATCGGACTTTCGATGTGGAGGGTCAACCTCGGGGCGGGGAGTGCGGAGCAGGGCGAAGGCTCAGATCTTGAAGACGTTACACGCAGGGCAGAATGTTATCTTGCAAATGACGGCGTAACTTATGACTGGACAAAATGCAAAGGTCAGCAGTATTTTATGCAGGAGGCTAAAAAATACGGCGTTGAAAAAATGCTGCTTTTTTCAAATTCTCCGCTCGTTTTCTGGACTAAAAACGGCAAAGCGTTTTCTAACAGCGGCGACAAAGCAAACCTCGAAGACGAGGGTTACGAAAAATTTGCAGAATATATGTCTGAGGTTTCAAAACACTTTACCGAAAGCGGCATTCCGATTGACTATATTTCGCCTGTAAACGAGCCTCAGTACAACTGGGACGGCGGACAGGAGGGCAGCGGCTGGCAAAATTCAGAAATTGCTAAACTCGTAAGACTGCTTGACGAAAAACTCGGCTCTCAAACCACGCAAATCGTCATACCCGAAGCGGCAAAATGGTCTGCAACTTATTCCAACACTTATAACGGCAGGGCAAACCAGATTTCGGAATTTTTTGGCAGCGGAGAAAATTCGGTAAAGGATTTGAGCCACGTTCACAAAGTTGTCGGCGCACATTCCTACTGGGAAGACCGCAACTGGACAGACCTTAGAAAAATCCGTTCAAACGCTTACAACGAGGCTCAGAGCAACGGTATCGGACTTTGGCAGACCGAATGGTCGATGCTTGACGACTATCCCGCAACGGACAATTATCCGGGTCTTGACGGGGCAACCTACATGGACAACGCGCTTTATCTCTCGAGAGTGATTTATTCGGATTTGGTTTGGGCAAACGTTTCTTCATGGTGTTATTGGACGGTCTGGGGACAGGAGCGTTGGAGTCAGAAAAACAGGTTTTACCTCATAAAACTTGGCGGCAACGTTGCCGATTATGCTGACGACTATTCCGACGTTACAACCGGCGGCAACTGGGCTGCAAACGTCAATCTCTATGTTTTGGGCAATTACAGCCGTTTTGTGCGTCCGGGTTTCAGACGTGTTGAAATGGACTGCGGTTTGGACAGGTCGTTTTTCGGTTCGGCATTTTTGTCAGAAGACGGTAATACATTAGTGGCGGTTTATACAAATCTTACCGACCAGAAACTCAGGGTAAATCCTTCGGTCAGCGGATTTTCAGGCAACACCAAGTTTTTGCGTTTTGTTACCGACAAGGACAAAAGACTTGAACGTACAAACATGAGCGACGGCAACATCGTTGTTCCCGCAAAATCTGTTACGACAATTGTTTATTGTAAGTAGTTTTCCGCGTATACCCCGCATGTAATGCAGTTTTGGCTGTGTTATGTGCGGGGTTAATAAAAAATCGTTATTATGAAAAGACATCTCTTAATATTTTCTTTGCTTTTGACGGGTTGTGCTGAAAAGTACACGCAGAGTGCTGAAATCGATGAAAACCAGACTTTTCAGACGGTTGACGGTTTCGGGGCTTCTGATGCGTGGACGATTCAGACCACGGACTCTTGGCAAGAAGAAACAGTACAAAAAGCCGCCGATTTGCTGTTTTCAAAAGATAGGGGAATCGGCCTCAGTATCTGGCGTTTCAACCTTGGCGCGGGCAGTGCGTATCAGGGCGAAAACGCTCAAATACAGCCTTTTACGCGGACTGAATGTTTCTTAAAACCTGACGGCGAGTGGGATTTTTCAAAGCAGGGTGCGCAGGTTGAGTTTATGAAAGAGGCTCAAAAGCGCGGCGTAAAGACTTTCATCGCTTTTTTGAACTCTCCGCCTATAAATTTTACGCAAAACGGACTTGCAACAAATACCGGACGCGGCGGCACTTTCAATTTGAAGCCAGACTGTTACGGCAGG
>JAEEGL016961406.1_pt1 | contig 21956 bp, 18 predicted proteins | sample 9134231 | NCBI WGS metagenome assembly JAEEGL01 (sample SAMN16246548, study PRJNA631951) | gut metagenome | biome: gut microbiome; feature: rumen; material: fiber-attached | host: Bos | place: Iran: Karaj | collected 2018-10 | reverse complement strand
CATTAAGAAATCATAGCCAGCGAATGCTGCCACTTCCATCATCATCGGTGACTTCGGGAGGTGGAAGTTGGTGATGAGCGCGTTGGCGGTGTGGAAATCGTAAGGCGGGAAGATGAACTTGTTGGTCCAGCCGGTCATCGGCTTCAACTTGCCTGTGATGCTCACCACGGTCTCCATGACCTTCAGAGTGGTGGTTCCGACGGCAAACACCCTGTGGCCTTGCTCCTTAGTAGTATTAATAAGGTCACAAGTCTCCTGCGAGATGCTCATCTCTTCCGAGTCGGTTTTGTGCTTTGTCAAGTCTTCGACTTCGATGTCGCGGAAGTTGCCCATGCCTGTGTGCAGTGTCACCTCCGCGAAGTTCACGTCTTCAAGCTCCATGCGTTTCATCAGGATTTTGCTGAAGTGCATACCTGCTGTCGGGGCTGCCACAGAGCCTTCCTGTGTGGCGTACACGGTCTGATAGTTGAACTCGTCGTCAGGCTCCACCGGACGCTGAATTACCTTCGGAAGCGGAGTCTCGCCCAGTCCCATGATGACTTTCTTGAACTCGTCATGCGGACCATCGAACAAGAAACGCAATGTTCTTCCACGTGATGTGGTATTGTCGATGACCTCGGCCACGAGCTCATCGTTCGGACCGAAATACAGCTTGTTGCCGATACGGATCTTACGTGCTGGGTCCACAAGGACGTCCCACAGACGGCTTTCCTCGTCAAGCTCGCGGAGCAGCATCACCTCGATGGTGGCGCCAGTCTTCTCCTTCGTGCCATACAGACGTGCCGGAAACACTCTCGTGTTGTTGATCACGAACAAATCGCCGGGCTGACAATAGCTGATGATATCGCGGAATGTTTTGTGCTCAATGGTCTGAGTGTCACGGTGCAAGACCATCATCCTTGCGTCTTCGCGTTCCTTTGGCGGATACATCGCGATGAGGTCATGCGGTAAGTTGTACTTAAACTGAGATAATTTCATTTCCCAATATTTTTATTTGTTTCTATTTTTCGAAAAAGGAATGCAAATATACAACAAAATGAAAATTTTGTCAAGAAAAAAGTTATAAAATATTGATTTTTAATGACTTAATCGAGTTTTAAGTCACCGTCTTTAATCCAATTCAACTTCCTGAAAATGAATCCGAAAATCCATGTCAACACTGCTGGTAAGACGAAGCAGATCAACAAGATACCCCACCACATCTGTGAGCCTCCATTGGGCATCGCCGAGATGACGCCGAGAGGTCCCACCAAGCCGCAGGTGCCCATGCCCGAGCCTATCGGCACGTTTTCAAGATGGAACACGCATGTCGCTAACGGTCCGGTGATAGCAGAAGTCAAAATTGGAGGTATCCATGTCAGCGGATGCCTTAAAATATTGGGCATCTGGAGCATCGAGGTGCCTATGCCCTGCGAGATGAGGCCACCCCAACGGTTTTCCTTGAAGCTCATCACTGCGAAGCCTACCATTTGAGCGCAACAACCTGCCGTGGCTGCTCCTCCGGCGATGCCAGAGAGTCCTATCATCAAACAGATGGCAGCACTCGAGATTGGCAACGTCAGCGCCATGCCGATGGTTACGGAGACGATGATACCCATCGCAAACGGATGCAGGTTGGTGGCATACATGATGAAGTCGCCAAAGGCAGTCATAAACGAGTTGATACCCGGGCCGACAAATCGTGCCAACAATATTCCTGTAATGATTGTAACTGATGGTGTTACGAGAATATCTACCTGTGTCTCCTTCGACACTATCTTGCCCAATTCAGTACTTATGACTACCGCCACAAGCACTCCTACAGGGCCTCCGAGGGCGTTGCCTGCCACCCCGACGGCCACCGCACTGAACAACACCAAGGCCGGCGCATGAAGAGCATACGCTATAGCCACGCCCATGGCCGGACCCGCTGCAGTCTTACAATATCCTGCCAGTTCCTTGAAAAACGGCCAGTCGAACTTGTCACCGATGGTGCCGAAAATGGTTCCTATGAGCAACGACGCAAACAAACCGAGCGCCATAGCTCCAAGAGCATCAAGCAGATAAGCCTTCGCCGTCAGCTCTATGTTTTTTCTTTTCAGAAAAGCCTTAAAATTACTCATTTAATAATGATTCTTATTCCGCGAGTACGGTTATTTTGTTTTCCAACACCTCGCACACTCCTCCTCTGATGTCGAAATATTGCAGTTTTCCATCCGTTGTCTGCACCTTAGCGCGTCCCTGACCCAGTGCCGCTATCATCGGGGCGTGGTTGTACAAGATCTCGAATAATCCATCGCTGCCGGGCAGCTGCACAAGGTCAACGTCGCCGCTGAAAATCTGCTTGTCGGGAGATGTTATCTCAAGTTTCATGGCTTACTCCTTGCTTTCTTCCAACATCTTCTTGCCTTTCTCGATGGCTTCCTCGATGGTTCCCACGAGGTTGAACGCTGCCTCAGGATATTGGTCGACCTCGCCGTCCATGATCATATTGAAGCCTTTGATGGTGTCCTCAATCTTGACGGTGACGCCTCGCATTCCTGTGAACTGCTCAGCAACGGCAAACGGCTGTGAGAGGAATCGCTGCACACGGCGTGCACGGCTCACGGTGAGTTTGTCCTCTTCCGAGAGTTCGTCCATACCGAGGATGGCGATGATATCTTGTAACTCTTTGTATCTCTGGAGGATGTTCTTAACACGCTGGGCGGTCTTGTAATGCTCCTCACCAACGACATCAGGAGTAAGAATTCTTGAAGTTGAGTCGAGTGGGTCGACGGCAGGGTAGATGCCTAACTCCGCAATCTTACGGCTCAACACCGTAGTTGCATCCAAGTGTGCGAAAGTGGTTGCAGGAGCTGGGTCTGTCAAGTCGTCAGCAGGCACGTAGACAGCCTGCACCGAGGTGATGGAACCGCTCTTTGTAGAGGTGATACGTTCCTGCATCAGACCCATCTCTGATGCCAGCGTAGGCTGATAACCCACAGCCGAAGGCATACGTCCTAGAAGTGCCGACACCTCTGAACCTGCCTGTGTAAAACGGAAGATGTTGTCGATGAAGAACATGATGTCACGTCCCGCTGTCTCGCCGTCGCCGTCACGGAAATATTCAGCCATACTCAAGCCTGAGAGTGCCACTCTTGCACGTGCTCCAGGCGGCTCGTTCATCTGTCCGAATACCAGTGTGGCCTGCGATTTGCCGAGTTCTTCGTAGTCGACCTTGTCGAGAGGCCAGTTGCCTTTCGCCATCTCTTCCTGGAACTCTTTTCCGTATTTGATGACGCCAGCCTCAATCATATCGCGGAGAAGGTCGTTGCCTTCACGTGTACGCTCGCCAACGCCTGCAAACACTGTCATACCAGAATACAGCTTTGCAATGTTGTTGATGAGCTCCATGATAAGCACGGTCTTACCAACACCGGCGCCGCCAAACAGACCGATTTTACCGCCTTTTGCGTAAGGCTCAATCAAGTCGATGACCTTGATACCGGTGAACAAAATCTCTTGTTTTGTTGAAAGATTCTCGAATTTCGGGGGGTCACGGTGTATGCTGTTGCGTTTCTTCGACTCGACAGGCTTCAATCCGTCGATGCTGTTGCCGATGACGTTAAACAGACGTCCTTTCACCTGGTCGCCGGTAGGCATGGTGATAGGGTGGCCGAGACCGCGTACCTCCATACCACGACGCAGTCCGTCGGTAGATTCCATGGCGATGGTACGCATGGTGTTCTCTCCTATGTCCTGCTGCACCTCTGTTATGACTTTATCGCCGTTGTCACGAATGATTTCCAACGCGTCCAAGAGGTTTGGAAGATGCTTCTCATCTTCAAAAGCGACGTCTACTACAGGTCCGATGATCTGAACAATGTGACCCTTAATCTCTTTTTCCATTATTTTCAACTCCTATGATTGATTCAAAATTTCTGATAAAACTCCATTGGAATATTACCAAGTAAAAAATGCCGATGGTTATAGCGCTGTCAGCGATATTGAACACCGGACTGAAAAATATCTCTCCACCGAGCCAAGGCACCCATTCCGGGAAGGTGAAAAGCGGGAAATACAGCATATCGACAACCCTGCCTTGCATGAAGCCCGCGTAGTCAAAAATAAGGCCGTAAAACATCCCGTCGATGATGTTGCCCAGCGCTCCCGCTATGATGAGCGAGATGCCGAACAACGGGCCGAACTTCACGTCTTTTTTCACCAGCTTGAATAGCAGCCAGAATAGGAAAATCACCGCCGCTATGCGGAAGAGGCTTAGAAAAATCTTTCCCCACTGAGCCCCTGAGATCTCCCATCCGAATGCCATGCCGTTGTTCTCGATGAACAGAATATAAAACCACTTCCCGAACACGGGAATGGCCTCGTTAATTGCCATCGTGGTCTTGACCAAGATCTTCGAGACCTGGTCAAGCAGAATCACCAAAAAAATGACAATCAGAGGTTTTTTCATTTCTTCTTATTCTGTTGCATCTTGGCTTCAACACTGAGAGTGGCGTGCGGCACGGCGCGCAGACGCTCCTTAGGGATGAGCTTGCCTGTCACGCGGCAGATGCCGTAAGTCTTGTTCTCGATGCGAATCAAAGCGTTCTCAAGATTCTTTATGTACTTGGCCTGACGTACCGCCAAAGCGCTGTTTTCCTCCTTTGACAACACAGCCGCACCTTCCTCCAAAATCTTGAAAGTAGGAGCAGTGTCGTCCGACTCGCTGTTGGCAACGTTTTCCTGCAACAAAGCAAGGTCTTTGCGTGCCTGCGCCAGTCTGTCAAGAATCAAATCCTTGAATTCAGCCAGTTCTTCGTCAGAATATCTGGTTTTTTCTGATGTGTTGACTGTTTCTTCCATATCGTAATAATTTAAGCTTTCTTTATCGTTAATTTTGCCGAGATATTGTCGACAAGTTCCTGAGGCTCAATACCTTCGAGCTTGTCTGCCATCTCCAATGTGGCCAACGTTTCCGAGCAGATGTACTCACCGAAACGCTCCACCGGCTTCATAATGTCATTATTTTTCTCAATAGTCAAAATGATCTTGTCAGTGACCTCGAGACCGCTCTCTTTTCTCATGTTCTGCACACGGTTGATGATCTCTCTTGCGAGACCTTCCTCAAACAGCTCCGGCGTGATGGTGATGTCGAGGGCCACGGTCATGTTGTCCTGTGTGGTCACTGTCCAGCCTGGGATGTCCTCCGTGGTGATGAGAGCGTCTTCAAGAATGAGGTTAACCTCTTGACCTTCAACGGTGATGGTAGCTCCGCCGTTCTTCTCGAAGTTACGAATGTCTTCCTGACTCATAGTGTTGAAATACTTCGTGAGCTGTCCCATCAGCTTGGCATAACGTGTCTTCAACGAAGCGAAATTAGGTCTAATCTTTTTCACCAGGATGTTGAGTTCGCCAGTGAGATATTCCACTTTCTTCACGTTGACTTCCGAAAGGATGAGGCTTTCGACCTTCTGAAGCTGCTGCAACATCTCGTCGCTCAGCACCGGAATCATGATTCTCGACAATGGCTGACGCACGCGGATGTTGGCTTTCTTTCTCAACGAGAGCACCATAGAGGCGACAAGCTGTGCCATCTCCATGCGTTCCTCGAGTTTCTTGTCGATGCATTTCTCATTTGCCTTCGGGAATCTTGTCAGATGCACCGATTCTGCGCTGTCGCGATGTGTCACAGCGTTGAGGTCGCGATAGAGCTGCTCACTGAAGAACGGCGCAATCGGCGAGATGAGGCGTGCCAAGGTGTCCAGACATGTGTATAATGTCTGATATGCTGAAGTCTTGTCCTCCGAACCGTTGCTCTTCCAGAAACGACGGCGTGACAAGCGCACGTACCAGTTGCTCAGGTGAGCATCAACAAAGTTGCCGATGGCGCGGCCGGCCTTGGTAGGCTCATAGCTGTCGTAGTCTTTCTCGACTTCCAAAATCAATGAGTTGAGCTCCGAGAGGATCCATCTGTCGATTTCAGGACGTTTCTCAAACGGGATGTCGGCTTCTTTGTACTCAAATCCGTCGATGTTGGCGTAGAGTGCGAAGAATGCGTAAGTGTTGTATAATGTTCCGAAGAACTTGCGTCTCACATCATCAACGCCGTCTTCGTCAAATTTCAGGTTGTCCCAAGGCTGCGAGTTGGTCATCATGTACCATCTCACGGCGTCGGCACCGTATTTGGTGATGGCACCGAACGGGTCGACGGCATTGCCCAAACGTTTCGACATCTTGTTGCCGTTCTTGTCGAGCACCAAGCCGTTGGAAATCACGTTCTTATATGCTACCGAGTCGAAGCACATCGTTGCGATGGCGTGCAAGGTGAAGAACCAACCACGTGTCTGGTCAACGCCCTCAGCGATGAAGTCGGCTGGGAAGGTCTCGTCGTTGAGCTGGCCAGGCTTGCCCATGTAATGGATCTGTGCGTATGGCATAGCTCCTGAATCAAACCACACGTCGATGAGGTCTGGCTCGCGGAACATCTTCTTGCCTGATTTTGAGACCAAAACCACGCCGTCGATATATGGTCTGTGCAGGTCGAACTCGAGGTAATTCTCTGATTTATAAGGATTTTCCTTCATAAATCCAGCCTTGACAGATTTCTCAATCTCTTCGCGGAGTTCAGCCACGCTGCCGATGCAGATCTCTTCGTTGCCGTCTTCTGTGCGCCAGATTGGCAATGGTGTGCCCCAGTAACGTGAACGTGAGAGGTTCCAGTCGACGAGGTTCTCAAGCCAGTTGCCGAAACGTCCTGAACCTGTTGCTTCAGGCTTCCAGTTGATGGTCTTGTTGAGTTCTATCATCCTGTCTTTCAACGCTGTAGTCTTGATAAACCAGCTGTCGAGAGGGTAGTAGAGGACAGGTTTGTCGGTACGCCAGCAGTGCGGATAGTTGTGGGTGTGTTTCTCGCTCTTGAAGAGCTTGCCCTGCTCCTTCAGCATGATGACGATTTCGACGTCGAGCGACATATCTTTGTCGGTCTTTGTTGGGTCGTAGGCGTTTTTCACGAATTTGCCTGCGTATTTTGCGTATTCCTCAGCGTCGACATGTGTCTTAACCCATTCAGGGTCAAGGTCTTCGAGGAGGAAGAACTTACCTGTCTTGTCAACCATCGGCTGTGCCTTGCCGTCTTTGTCGATGAGATGCAGCGGCGGAATGTTGGTCTGTTTTGCCACTCTGTTATCGTCAGCACCGAAGGTAGGGGCGATGTGGACAATACCTGTACCGTCTTCTGTGGTGACGTAGTCGCCTGGGATCACGCGGAATCCGTCGCCGTCAGGCTTCACCCATGGGATGAGCGGCTCGTAGTCCAAACCGACGAGGTCTTTGCCTTTGCAGGTGCCTAACACCTCGTAAGGAAGCTTCTTGTCGCCGACTTTCCAATCTTCGAACTTCGGCTTCTCCTCTTCCGATGGGAAGAACGATGCCATCAGAGGCTTTCCGATAATGATGTAAACAGGCTCGCCGCTGTTCGGGTTCACGGTCTTCACGAGGTTGTACTCTATGCCAGGACCGACCGCCAATGCTGTGTTCGACGGCAAAGTCCAAGGTGTTGTGGTCCATGCCACGATATTCACATCGTGGAAGTTTACGTCGACACCGAATGGCAGCTTCTCGAATTTACGTTGCTTGTCTTTTAAGCGGAACATTGCCACGCAGGTGAGGTCTTTCACGTCGCGGTAGCAGCCTGGCATGTTCAACTCGTGTGAGCTGAGGCCTGTTCCGGCAGCCGGTGAATAAGGCTGGATGGTGTATCCTTTATACAATAACCCTTTGTTATACAGGTCTTTAAGCAAAAACCAAAGGGTCTCAATATATTCGTTTGTGAAGGTGATATACGGATCGTTGAGGTCGACCCAGTAGCCCATCTGGCGGGTGAGTTCGTCCCAGCGGTCTTTGTATTTCATCACTTCCTCGCGGCAGGAGCGGTTGTAATCGTCAACGCTGATTTTCTTTCCGATATCTTCTTTTGTGATGCCGAGTTTCTTCTCAACGCCAAGCTCTACAGGCAGTCCGTGGGTGTCCCATCCTGCCTTGCGGCGCACGTGTTTGCCTTTTAAAGTCTGAAAACGGCAGAAAGTGTCTTTAATGGTACGTGCCATCACGTGGTGGATGCCTGGCATGCCGTTTGCCGACGGTGGACCCTCGTAAAATACGAAGGCAGTGCCGTTTTTAGTGTTTTCCAAACTCTTGTTGAAGATGTCGTTATCTTCCCAATACTTGCGTACCTCATCAGCTATGTTGGTGAGATTCAGAAACTTATATTCGCGATATGCGTTCTTCATAAAACGTAATTATATTTCTAAATAATCTGCAAAGATATAAAATTTTATTGATTTTAACTGATATTATTTAAAGTTTTTTTAATTTTGCAGTGAAAATTATCTTTTTGAAATAAAAATTGTCCAAATATGAAAACTAATTACTCTATCGGAATCGATATCGGAGGCACCAACACCGACATCGGTATCGTCCGCGCTGACGGTAAAATCATCGACAAAGCCAATATTCACACCGACGATTACTGGGATGCAGAATTGTATGTCAGGGACTTGGCAAATAAAATCAACAGTTTGTTGCAGAAGAACGAAATCACCGAAATAGAAGGCATAGGCATAGGCGCTCCTAACGGAAATTACTATACAGGCAGCATAGACAAGGCTCCCAATCTGAACTTCAAAGGTCAGGTGAAGCTGGCTGAAATGATGAAGCAGTACATTGACGCCAAGGTTGTTGTTTCAAACGACGCCAACGCAGCCGCCTACGGCGAGATGATTTACGGCGGAGCCAAGAATTTGGACCATTTCATCACCTTCACCCTCGGCACAGGTGTGGGCAGCGGTATCATCATCGACCGTAAGCTCATACTGGGCTCAACCAGCACTGCAGGCGAACTTGGCCATTCCATTATAGTTATAAACGGAAGAGAGTGCGGATGCGGCAGAAAAGGCTGTCTGGAAACCTATACTTCGGCCCGTGGCATACGCCGTACAGCACGCGAACTCATTGAGAAAAATCCGCTTTACGACGGCATTTTGAAGGACATTCCGGCCGACAAGCTTTCGGCCAAGATGGTAGGCGACGCCGCCAATGCAGGTGATCCTATAGGCATACAGACTTTCGAAAATGTGGGATATCTCCTTGGCATAGCCATGGCCAATGCCGTCACCTTCTCGGCTCCTCAGGCAATCTTCCTGATGGGAGGCCCTGTGCATGCCGGAGAAGTGCTGCTCAAACCTCTGCGCAAGTCGTTCGAGGAGCATCTTTTGAACATCTACAAAGGTACAGTGGAAATCCGCGTTTCGGAATTAGCCGACAACGAGGTGGCAATCCTCGGCGCCGCCGCTCTTTGCCAACTATAAATACTGTATCGGCGAAAACACAAGACATCCAACCAGTGCGAACAGCGTCACCGTCACAAGTGACAATGCGAACACTGGTTTGTTGTGATGGAAGAATTTTCTGACAACCAGCGCCATCACTGGAATTGACAAGACTGGCAGCATTGGCACAAACAGCCACACCGGATATTTTCGTTTCATGGTGACGATTTTACGTGCTTTTTTGAGCCGTTTTGCTGAAGGATGCTGTCTCTGCCTGTTCAGACGGTTTATTATTCCACCAAAGATATAGTAAAATAAGAAGAATCCGGCGATTGCTCCAATGGCTGTGGCCGCAAACGTGGTGCCAAACGACAGCCCTTCCGCGAAGCCTGCCGCCGGCGCGAAAAACGTCTTAATCAATGACGCCAAAACCACAGAGAGAATCTTCCAAATCATAAGCTTTCACAGGTGTCATTTCGAACTTGTCGAGAAATCACCGCCATTGAGTATTTCCAAATCAATTGTATGCCGGTGATTTCTCCATTCCGCTTCGCTTCAGTCGAAATGACGTTATAATAAACGTTATTTTTACTTTTTTGTTGCACGCAACAAAAAAATATGTATTTTTGCAACTCGAAATTACGCCACTTTAGCTCAGTTGGTAGAGCAACGCATTCGTAATGCGTAGGTCGTTGGTTCGAGTCCGACACGTGGCTCTTTTTTTATTTGTCAAGTATCTGATACACAGAGTTGTTCGACTTGAACTCAGGCACTATCACTTTCATCTGTTTCACAATCTCAAAGTCGTTGCATGTCGGCAAAATCTCCAACAGTTTGGCGATTTCGGCGTTCACCTCTTCCTCAGTATATTCTCTAACCTTGGCGCGCATGATCTTAGGATGCTCGGTAGGTAGTGTGTTTTCCTTGGTTGCAAGTAATTCCTCATACAGTTTCTCACCTGGTCGTAAACCAGTGATCTCAATCTGAACGTCTGGCATGTGCGAAAGCTTGATCATCTTGCTTGCCAAATCATAAATCTTGACTGGCTTGCCCATGTCGAACACGAAGATGTCGTCGTCATCGCCAATGGCGCCCGCCTCAAGCACGAGACTACATGCCTCAGGTATTGTCATGAAGTAACGAATGATGTTACGGTCGGTGACTGTCAATGGTCCACCGTGAGCCAACTGCTTCTTAAACAAAGGAATAACAGAACCATTTGAGCCTAAAACGTTGCCGAAACGTGTGGTCACAAACTTGGTATTGCTCTTGCGGCTCTGTGTGTAAATCTCCGCGATACGCTTGGTAGCGCCCATCACGTTGGTCGGGTTCACAGCCTTGTCGGTGGATATCATCACAAACTTCTCAACACCATATTTTATTGCCATATCGGCTATCAGCTTGGTACCAAACACGTTGACAAACACTGCCTCGTATGGGAAGCTCTCCATCAATGGGACATGTTTGTAGGCTGCCGCATGATAGATGATTTGAGGCTGGTATTTCTCAAACACCTCAGTCATCTTGTTGATATCCTTGACATTACCAACCACAAACTCTTTCGGCACCGCAATATGTTTGTAAGGCTCATCATTGTTTAGCTCAAACTGTAAGTCGTACATCGGCGACTCGGCTTGGTCAAACATTACCAGGCATTTCGGATTGTGCTGCAGCACCTGACGACAGATCTCGCTACCGATTGAGCCGGCGGCACCTGTCACCATCACCACCTTGCCTTCAAGTTCGTGTTTCACGTTCTCCTTGCCCAATACGATAGGCTCTCTCTCAAGCAAGTCTTCAATCTTGATATCCTGAATCTGATTGAAATTCAATTGGCTGCCATTGATCCAATAATCCACGTGAGGCACAGCTTTCACCGAAACGCCAAGTTCAATGAGTTTGTTGACAAGCTCGTTACGTTTGTCGATAGTCAGACTCGGCATTGCCAAAATAATCATATCGACATTGTATTTGTTGATAAATTCTTTGTTGAGCACCGCCTGAGGTTTGCGAATTGTCACTCCGTTGATCGATTTTCCAATTTTTGAAGGTGAATCATCTACAAACGAAACTATGCTGTATTGCGTGGAAGTGTCCTGATACAAAGCGTTTTGCGTGATAGGACCAGCATCACCGGCACCATAAATAATCACATTGACCTTGTTTGGCTGAGGGCGCAAATATTCGTTATAGATACGACGGATTATCAATCTTCCGAATACCATAAAAATCAATGCAGTGACGCAAATCAGGATGACGGTCAGATATGACGGGAAAAACTTGTCAAAATCTTTCAGACTGTCCGTATTGTTTATCACTATTTTGCATAAACAAATGAGAATAAACACCCATGCCGTTGTGTTCGAAATCTTTTCAATATCCCTGAAACCGGTGTATCTGATAAGTCCTCTATAAGATCCCGTAATCAAGAAACCGATGATGAAAAACGCCAAAACGACCACAGATTTTAATAATACATTCTCTGTAGCAAACATGCTGAAATTCGGATAATATCTTAATAACGGAATAATCATTAAGGCTAAAATCACCAGAAAAATGTCGAAAGCTAAAACATAGCCTCTTGATAATGAGTTGGAACTTCTTTTTCCGAAAAATAATCTCGCGATATTTGTCAAAAACTTCCTCATAATATTTGTTTTTTAAAATTTATTTTTGCCATTCTTTAATTAATTGTTCGTCTTGCATCTTGCAGATGAGAAGGCAGTTGTTATCATCCACAACTATATAATTGTCAAGACCTTGCACTATAACTTTTTTCCTTCCGTAGGAACGCACGACACAGTTTTTGCTGTCGACAATCTGTACGTTTTCACCTATAATCGCATTGTCGTGTTCGTCGTAAGGGATATGCGTGTAGAGGCTGCCCCATGTGCCTATGTCGCTCCATCCGAAGCTGGCAGGATAGACTAGCACGTCTTTCGATTTTTCCATCACAGCATAGTCTATACTGATGTTCGGACATGTCGGGAAGAGCTCGTCAACCACGTCTTGCTCGTCGTTTTTATAAAAATGCGGTTCTATTTTGTCGAAGACAGCTGCCAAATCAGGCACGAGCTTCGCGATAGTGTTCACCACCATTTTCACGTTCCAGATGAAGATACCTGCGTTCCAGTAATAACCGCCGTCGGCAAGGTATTTCTTAGCTGTCTCGAGGTTCGGTTTCTCCTTGAATGCTTCCACTTTCTGGATTTTCTCCTTCGAGTTGGCTTCCAACGACTTGATGTAGCCGTAGCCTGTCTCAGGTCTGGTCGGCATCATGCCGAGTGTCACGATAACGTCGTTATTCTTGGTATATTCCAGAGAATCTTTAATCACCTCCTGGAAATGCGGCACGTCGAGCACCAGATGGTCGGCGGGCGAGAACACTAGGTTCGCGTCAGGGTATTTGGCGTAAATCTTGCGGCTCACATACTCGATGCAAGGTGCTGTGTTGCGCATGATGGGCTCCATAAGTATCTGTGTGTCAGGCACTTGTGGAAGCTGCTCCTTTACTATGTCTTTGTATTTCTTCGATGTCACAATCCACACATGGTCGGGCTCGATGATGCCAGCAAAGCGCTCCACCGTGAGCTGTATCATGGTCTTCCCGATGCCCATCACGTCGATAAACTGTTTAGGCTTCTCAGGAATCGACATCGGCCAAAATCGTGAGCCGACACCACCCGCCATAATAATAAGGTGATTATTGTTCATTTTTTTTTAATTTTCAATTTTAAAACAAGTTTTTCCTGCACGATATGCTTTTTCCCACTCCCAGGCACTGTGTGTCATATCGTCGAGGGTACGCTCGGCTTTCCAGCCCAACTCCTTATTAGTATATGTTGGGTCGGCCCAGATCTTCACGATATCGCCGGCTCTACGACCCACTATTTCGTATTTCAACTTCAAATTATTGCTTCTTTCGAACGACTTGATGATGTCCAAAACCGAATATCCTGTGCCTGTTCCGACGTTGAACACCTCGAAATTGGCTTTCATATTGCCTTGGATCATGCGTTCTACGGCTTTCACGTGGGCTTTTGCCAAATCCATGATGTGGATGTAGTCGCGAATTGGCGTTCCGTCAGGGGTGTCGTAATCGTTGCCGAAAACTCTCAGAAACGGACGTATGCCATAGGCCGTCTGTGTGACGTAAGGCATGAGGTTGTTTGGCACTCCGAATGGCAGCTCGCCGAGCTTGGCACTCTCATGTGCTCCGACAGGGTTGAAGTAACGTAACGCAATGGCATTCAATCCTTTATAAGCTACGATGCAGTCCTGCATGATCTCCTCAGCGATCTGTTTTGTGTTGCCGTAAGGGCATTCGGCCTTTTTGATAGGCGCCTTTTCAGAAATAGGAAGGTTCTCTGGGTCAGGCTCTCCATATACAGTACACGATGATGAGAAAACAAGGTTCGGCACACCGTATTTGTTCATCGATTCAAGGATGTTCATCAACGAATCGAGGTTGTTACGGTAGTATTTTAACGGCTGCTCCACCGACTCGCCCACAGCTTTGTGCGCAGCAAAGTGTATCACGCCTTTTATATCCTGATGGCGACGGAAAAAATCGTCGACTTTCGCTCTGTCGGCAAGGTCAAACTGCTCAAATTCGGGTTTCTTGCCCGTTATCGATGCTATCGCGTCAAGCGCCTCTATTTTTGAATTAAACAAGGCATCCACGATGATAACGTCATAGCCTTGCTGCTGCAACTCTACTGTTGTGTGGGAACCGATAAACCCCGTTCCTCCAGTGACTAATATCTTCATTTTCTTTTATTTATCTCCAACCAAATGGGTGTTCACTCAATGGTAACTTCGCCAACGGATGGTAGTCGCCGACCAATCCTATCGGCTTTGCATTTCTAATATCGTAAACTATCTCAATGCAGTTGCGTGCCTCAGAAATTCTGAAGCCTTCACCTGCTAGTATCTTCTCATAACTCTTGGTGTGTAACTCGTTGAATCCTACGCTGAACTCAAACTCCGAGCCGTCAATCATGATGGTTCGATAGGTGCGTTTTTCGCCTTGCACTGCATTTGCTGGAAGTGTGTCAGCATTGATACTCAAGAAGTAACGTACTCGGGCCTTCTTCATTTCCATATAACCTGCCACGCGGTCGTGAGTCATGACGTGAACCACATTTTTCGTCACAGGTCCGAAAATCCATGAAAGCATGTCATAGAAATGTATTCCGATGTTTGTGGCTATGCCGCCGCTCTTGTTGATATTTCCTTTCCACGATGTGTAATACCAGTTGCCTCTGGCAGTGATATATGTCAAATCTACATCGTAAATCTTATCTTTCGGACCTTCATCGATTTTCTTTTTCAATGCAGCGATAGAGTCATGCAAACGCAGCTGCAAGATTGTATATGCTTTGTGACCGGTCTTTTCTTCCACTTTCTCCAGTGCATCAATGTTCCAAGGGTTAAGCACCATCGGTTTCTCGCAGATGACATCAGCACCGAGTCTCATTCCGTATCTTGTATGCGCATCATGTAGATAGTTTGGTGTACAAACTGACACATAATCAATTGTTTTGCCACTCTCAAGCAAACGGGTGTTGTGGCGGTCAAAAAGCTCAAATTCGTTAAAAAACGCCACATTTGGGAAATAACTGTCCAAAATACCCACTGAATCGCTTAAATCGTATGCCGAAACCAGATTGTTCCCGGTGTCCTTAATCGCTTTCAAATGTCGTGGTGCTATGTACCCGCCAACTCCAATAATCGCAAAATTCTTCATAATAATTAACCAGTTAATATGTTGTTTATTTATTAGTCGTCAAAATATTATCCTCTAATCTATACTCTCTTCCGCAAATGCATTTCAAATCTTTACCAAGCTTCTTTCCGCACTCGCAAACCCAGCCTATCTGTCGTGCCGGCACTCCAGCCATCAGGGCGTAGTCTGGGACGTCCTTGGTGACGACGGCACCGGCCGCTATCAGGGCGCTCTTTCCAACGGTGTGTCCGCATACCACTGTGCAGTTGGCACCCAACGACGCACCTTCTTTTATTAATGTCTTTGCATAAACGCCGTGTACCGGAAAATGCGCCCTTGGGGTCACGACATTTGTAAATACACAACTCGGACCGCAAAACACGTTGTCTTCAATCTCCACGCCCTCATACACCGACACGTTGTTCTGAATCCTGACGCCGTTTCCAATCTTTACGTTGTTTCCTATGTTGACATTCTGCCCCAGCGAGCAGTCTTTACCTATCACCGCCCCCTTCTGGATATGACAGAAATGCCAGATTTTGGTGCCGTCGCCCACGACGGCACCATCGTCTATGTAACTCGATTCGTGTTTAAAAAACATTATAAGTTAGCTTTTTCAATGTCTTTGAAATAGTTCACCGTGCCGACTTTCAGCTCTTCTGTCGCTGCGTCGTCGCACACGATGATGCCTTTCGGATGCATCTGCAATGCGCTCACAGTGCAGAGGTGGCAAACGCCGCCTTCGATAGCTGCTGCCAAAGCGCGTGCCTTGTTGTGACCGTTGGCGAGAATCATCACCTCGTCGCTGTCCATCACTGTGCCAACACCTACTGTCAAAGCGGTCTTCGGCACCTTGTTGATGTCATTTTCAAAGAAACGTGAGTTGGCGATGATAGTGTCGGTTGTCAACGACTTCACTCTTGTGCGTGATGTCAGTGATGAACCTGGCTCGTTGAATGCGATATGGCCGTCAGGACCGATGCCGCCCATAAACAGGTGGATGCCACCATATTTCTTGATTCTGGCTTCGTAGTCAGCACATTCTTTCTCAAGATCTTTGGCATTGCCATTTAAAATATTGACATTTTCTTTCTTGATATCAATGTGTTTGAAGAAGTTGTTCCACATGAATGAGTGATAGCTTTCCGGATGATTCTCGGGAATGTTCACGTATTCGTCCATGTTGAATGTCACCACGTTTTGGAACGATACCTTGCCGGCTTTGTAGGCTTCGATGAGGCATTTGTAAGTTCCAATAGGTGTTGAGCCTGTTGGCAAACCGAGGATGAACGGTTTTGTAGCCGTTGGCTTGAACTCGTTTATTCTGCGGACGATGTGATTAGCCGCCCACTGTGACATTTTTTCATAATTTGGCTCAATTATAACTCTCATATCTTTAAAATTTTAAGGTTTTTACTTTATTAATTCTCTTGCGTCGGCAATGTATTTCATGCCTTGCTCTGTTTCTTTTCTGATCTGTTTCACGAAGCTGTTGTCTTCGAGTTTGCCATTCACAGCATCGCGTTCTTCTGCACTGCGGAATGTTGAGTTGCGGATGACGTTTTCGTAGTCTTTCTTCCTCGACTCATAGACCTGGTCGCAGACGTACTGAAGCACTTTTTCGCCTCTGTTGAGAGCGTCGGCAAAGATTTCTTTTGTCAAAGAAGGACATTTGTTATAGATGAATCTCAAAGCCTGGTAGCTATGTAACAGCTTGTCTGTCTGATACTTCTTCCACAAATCGTTGTAGCGTTTGTGGATGTCGTCCCAACTATCGAGTGTGCCGTTGCAGATATCGTCGATGAGCTTCTCGAGGTCGTCTTCTGTCACGAGCTGGCCACCTAAGTTGATCCATTCGCGTTGACGCACATTGGTAAGGAGCTTGCACATCTGCTCGAACGTTTCCTTTGGATGTATCTCCATGTGGTAGATGAGGTTCTTCACAGAGTAGTAGATGATCATGTCTTCGTAGGCGTGATATGCCTCATAAGGCTTGAGTATCACCACTTTACGATGTGACTTCTCCATCTCTTCACCAAGGACTTCGAGACCTTTCACCACGGCTTTGTCACCGTTGAGAAGCTTGTGTCCGAGGTCGCGCAGAGTGTAGTATTCCTGCTCCGGATTCTCGCCCTTTGAGCGCAGATATGCCTTGGCAGTCCATACCTCAAGGAGCTTGCGTCCGGCTATAACCTCTTCCATAGTATCTGGCGCAAATGTCTCAAACTCAATGTTTTGAATCTTGCGCAGACGTTTGTCGCGTTTCTGATACTTCGAAGTGTTACGTGCTATAGCGTACATATTGTACATCCACCAATAAGCCGGCATCACCTCAAGCTGGTCTTTCGACACATTGTTGTTTACCAATGCGAATGGCAGCTTGATGTTCATCTCGTTAGGATAGTCTGCTTTCGAAAGCAGGGTGAACGATGCGAACTTAGATGAGTGTTTGACGCTTGAGCAAAGTCCTGGCCAGAAACCGCGTTTTGCAACGATTTCACCGTCGGTGGCTCGGCTGTTGTGGTTCGAGCCGAGTGTAGCACCTGCAGCCATGTTGCTCTGTCCCATCACACAGGCGGCGATGAGGAACGAGTTGTTGTGATGCTGCTCATGTGCCGGGAATATCAGGTTGTTCAACACCTCGCAGCATGAGATGGTGGAGTTGTCGCCCAAGATAGAATAGATGACACGTGCTCCGTATTTCAGGTTGCAGTTGTCACCGATGACGAAACGTGTTGCCACCACTGAGTAGAAGATATGGCAGCCATATCCCACGATGCCGTTGACCAAAATCACGCCTTCGCCAACCTGTGTAGGTTCCTCCTCTGAAGAATTGAGAGTGATGTTTTTCAGCTTGTTGGCGCCTTTGATGTAACAGCAAGGGCCTATCTTCGCGTCTTTGATAATCCAGGAGTTCTTGATGACGCAGCCTTCGCCTATGGTGCCGTAGTAGCCTCTGCGGCTGTCGAACGATTTCTGTGTAATCTCAAAGAGTCTGTCCTGAAGCTTCTGAATATCAGTGTATTTGGCCCAGAGATAAGCGTCGGCGGTAATCATTCCGTCAAACGGAAGCACCCTACGTCCTCCGGCCTCGTTCATCAACTCGAGCCACACGCGAACGTCTTCTGGCTCGCCTTCTTTCAGGATGCCGTTGCCGAACTTTGAGTGATCGGTACATGAAACCTCATGAACGTTAAAAAGGATGCAACGGTCGCCGATAATGTAGTTCGCGATATAATGCACATCGTGGAGCGCCACATAGTCGCCGATGTCACAAGAGATAATGGTGCTGTCGGTTATACCACACGCCATCTTCAAGTCATGATACTGAAGTACCACGTTTTTGATGGCTCCGATACGCACCATACCATAAAAACGATTGTTTTTCACCAAATTGGTGTCGAAATCATCAGTGACAAGGATGTCATCCCAGCTGGTAGCAGTGTTGCTGTTTTTCACCAAGCGCTCAATCTCGTCTGAACGCAGATGACGCCAGCCGTTGTCCGGTCTTTTGGCCTGCTGATTTCTGAAAAAGTATTCGTCGAGACCTTCCTTGAGATACTTTTTGTCGATGAAGTTCTCATAAATACTTTCATATGGTAATAATGTTACTTTGTCCATTTTTGTAATTATTAAGGGTTAATTTATTGCTTTTCAATAACATAATCCTTTAATCACGGCCATGGAGTAACGACACGCGCATATCTGCATTTAGCTTTGATAATATGTGAAAGCTTACCTGTTAGCATACATTGATTCGTAGTATTTTTCGTATTCGCCAGATGTGATGTTATCCATCCAGGCCTGATTCTCGAGATACCATTTTACGGTCTTTTCGATGCCTTCCTCGAATTGCAGACTTGGCTCCCAACCCAATTCACGCTGCAGTTTCGATGAGTCGATGGCGTATCTCATATCGTGCCCGGCACGGTCTGTCACAAAGGTGATGAGGTCCATGTCTTCACCTTCTTTTCTGCCGAGCAGCCTGTCGACTGTGTTGATGACAACCTTAATAATGTCTATGTTTTTCCACTCATTGAAGCCTCCGATGTTATACGTCTCAGCCACCTTTCCCTTATGGAAGATGAGGTCGATGGCTCTTGCATGGTCTTCTACATACAACCAGTCACGGACATTCTCGCCTTTGCCGTAAACCGGCAATGGCTTGCGATGACGTATATTATTGATAAACAACGGTATAAGCTTTTCTGGGAACTGGTACGGACCGTAATTGTTCGAGCAGTTTGTCACGATGGTCGGCATGCCATAGGTGTCGTGGAAGGCTCTCACGAAGTGGTCGCTCGATGCCTTTGATGCCGAATATGGCGAATGTGGCATGTATTTCAGGTCTTCTGTGAAGAATTTGCTTCCGTATGCCAGATGATGTTTCCCTGACGATGCCTTTGTGGTGAACGGAGGCTCGATACCTTCTGGGTCGGTCATCTCCAGTGCGCCGTACACCTCGTCGGTCGAAATATGGTAGAAACGTTTGCCTTCCCATTTCTCCGGCAGCTGTTCCCAAGTGAGTTTTGCGGCTTGAAGCATGCTCAATGTGCCCATCACGTTGGTCTGCGCGAAGGTGAACGGGTCTTTGATGGAGCGGTCCACGTGGCTCTCCGCCGCAAGGTGGATCACACCGTCGACGTTGTATTTCTTGAAGATTCCCATTATTGTCTCGAAGTCGCAGATGTCGGCCTTTACGAAGGTGTAGTTGGGCTTGTTCTCAATGTCTTTCAGATTTGCGAGGTTGCCCGCGTAAGTCAGCTTGTCGACGTTAATGATATGATAATCAGGATATTTGTTCACGAAAAGTCGCACAACGTGACTTCCGATGAATCCTGCGCCGCCAGTGATGATGATGTTCTTCATAGTTTGTTGATGCATTTTTTTAACGACTCCTTCCAATGCGGAATCGTGATATTTAACTTATTTTTAATCTTTGTCTTGTCCAAAACGGAGTAACTCGGCCTCTTGACCTTGCTCGGGAACTCATTGCTGTGGCATGGCTGTATGTCGCACTCGTTGCCACTCAGCTCGCAGATCTCTTTAGCGAAGTCATACCAGCTTATAACTCCTTCATTACTAAAGTGATAAACTCCGTATAATTGAAAATTGACAGTTGATAATTGATAATTATTTTCCTTTTTTAGGATTTCAATAAATCTCATAATGACATTTGCCAAGTCAAGAGCGTAGGTCGGGGTGCCGATCTGGTCGAAAACGACGTTGAGTTTGTCGCGCTCCGATGTCAGTCGGCGCATCGTCTTTACGAAGTTGTTTCCGAACTCTGAATAGAGCCATGCTGTCCTGATAATCAGATAGTTGCACCCGACTTCTTGGATGGCTTGTTCGCCGTGTAGCTTGGTTCTGCCGTAGGCTCCGGTCGGGTTCACAGGCTCGTCTTCAGTGCGTGGAGTATTGCCTTCGTTGCCGCCGAAAACATAGTCCGTGGAGATGTGGATGAGCGTGGCTTCGTTTGACTTGCAAGCTTCTGCAAGATGCTTAACTGCTTGAGCGTTAATAAGTTCTGCAGTCGCTTCATCGTCTTCTGCCTTGTCAACGTTGGTGTAAGCCGCACAGTTGACCACTACTTTTATATCGTTCTCCTTTACGAAATTCATCACGGCGTCACGATTGGTGATGTCGAGCTCTTCCACATCAGTAAAGATGTAGCGGTCGGAGCTTCTTTTGGAAACTATCCGCATCTCGTTGCCGAGTTGACCGTTGGCGCCTGTGACTAATATATTCATTACTCTAATTTTCCTTTAAAAAACAAATGGCGATTCGAAATCTTTAAACAATGGATGATGTTTGTCTTTTTCAGATAGCATCACCTTGTTATCTGGTATTAACCAGTTGATATTCAAATCTTTATCATCCCATTGCAGAGCTCCTTCGCTTTGTGGGGCGTAGTAGTTGTCGCATTTGTACTGGAAGATTGCAGTCTCACTCAACACCGAGAATCCGTGTGCAAATCCGCGTGGGATGTAGAACATGCGGTGGTTGTCCTCGCTCAACTCGCATGCCACATGCTTGCTGTAAGTAGGCGAGCCTTTGCGAATGTCAACCGCCACGTCGAGCACTTTTCCTCTCACGCAACGCACCAATTTCGCCTGTGTGAACGGAGGCATCTGAAAATGCAGCCCGCGCACCACGCCATAGCATGATTTCGACTCGTTATCCTGAACAAACACTGTATCAATGCCTACCGCTTCAAAGTCTCTCTGCGAATACGACTCAAAAAAATATCCTCTCGCATCGCCGAACACTTTCGGCTCAATAATAACTACTCCTTCTATATCTGTCTTGACTATTTCCATCTGTTGCCTATTGTACAAATAATCTGCAAAATTACATATTTAAATTTTAATATCAAAGAAAAATGTGTATTTTTGCAAAAAATTTGTAAGAATATGATTCTTTGTCTTGAAACAGCGACTCCATCTTGTTCGGTGGCATTGGTTCACAATGGCGAGGTTTTGGCATGTGAGGAAGACCCTAAAGGCCAGAACCATTCAGAAAAGATTACACTTTTCATCGATTCTGTGATGAAAAAAGCAGGCATCTCATACAACGACCTTGACGCTGTGGCCGTCAGCATGGGACCGGGCTCCTACACAGGCCTCCGCATCGGCGTGAGCACCGCCAAAGGCCTCTGCTACGCTGTTTCAAAACCTCTCATCGCTGTCGAAACATTGCACGCTATGGCACATGGCGGTTCCGCTGTCATTCCGAGTGAAGTCGAGAAATCACCGGCAAACAATTCATCCAGAAATCAATCATTATTGGTTCCTGCCATTGACGCCCGCCGTATGGAGGTCTATGCCGCCATATTCGACGAAAACGTAAATAAAATAAAGGATACAGAGGCGGTCATCATCGACGGGAACTCTTTTGCCGACCTCAAAAAAGACCATCATATCTATCTCTTTGGCGACGGT
>JAEEGL016734449.1_pt1 | contig 21956 bp, 11 predicted proteins | sample 9134231 | NCBI WGS metagenome assembly JAEEGL01 (sample SAMN16246548, study PRJNA631951) | gut metagenome | biome: gut microbiome; feature: rumen; material: fiber-attached | host: Bos | place: Iran: Karaj | collected 2018-10 | reverse complement strand
TATCATTTGCACAAAAGGCAAGTCCTGTGATTGCTGTTCCTCCCACAATTCTTCAAACTGCTTTTTGTCAGTTACACTTGGAGTGTTAGGCATATTGGGATGTGAATGCCACTCTCCCAAATATCTCACTTGATGATATGTCAATTTCGTTATCTTCTCATATTCCGCAGTTAATCCTTTAAATCCACGAACAAACGACACGGGACTATGAATGCTGTCCTCTGGGGCTGGAACCATGTAATATACATAAATACTATTATGGTCGCGGTCATAACTACCAAATAGGCATCCGCCTGTTTCCTTATTTAACGATGCGGCTGCCATTGTTTGTATTTCCTTTTCTACGGCATCGGAAATATAAATTTGAATACCGTCCAATACTTCATGACGCCAATTTGTTATTGTCATCGGCAAACTTGACACTGTCCCATTTTCAGCATCAAAGTGCCAAATATTCAAACAAACTTTCCCCGACGTATAATGTTTCCTTATTTGCTTTGAAATAATTGCCGACAACACACGTACATTCTCATAGTTAAGAATCATCGATTCTGATCTGCAACTGAAAGTATTTGTGCGCACAGTTTCTGTCTGTTCCAAATGCAGAGAAAACCTATCATCAACTATTAGGTTACGATAATAATCCATCTCCAACAAGTCGAGACGAGAATTTCTTTCCTTGTCTTCCATTAGCAATACCACATCATCCCCCTTAGGGTTCAAGAATGAGGTACATCTACGGAAAGTGCGTTCATCATTTACAAGTTTCCTTTCAACCGCTATGGAAGTGCTAAAATCCATTACCAACTCCGTGTTCTTAAATAGACGTTCTCTGTCATTTCGGTTTAACGTTAGAAAGTTTCCTTCTATAGCATTTATTTTCTGAAATAAGAAGCCGTGATAGGTCTCTTTGAGGGAACGAACCTTTGCGGTCATCACTTTGTCTGTGGAAAGCGTATGCCGGCTAAGATTATGCGGTAGTAATATATCACAATCAACTAAATTGATTTCTTCGGAGCATCCTTGTCTCACCCAATGATCGATTACTGCAGATCCGAGTGTGCCAGTCCCGACAACACTCACTTTATTGAAGTTGTCTTTTATTCCATTATTAATGGCGTTTCCATAACGGGAAACCATGAATTCCAAAAGTGCCACTTCTACAGGCAATTCATAAAACCATTTTTCAAATGCATCCTTAGAAAGAACCATCTTTTTAAGGACTATATCCTTAGGAAGACTGTCTGTCTTGATGAGAAACAATTCTTGTGAAGTCTTTTTATCATCTTTGCTTGTCTGAGTGATATAGATCGATATAACTAACGGAAGCGTAGCCTTTCCTGCTGCACTTTTTGTTAATACAGCCAAGAGACTATCCGTCAAAGAGAATTGGTCTGTTGACTGAACATCTTTCAAGTCTCCCATTGTTTGGGGTATCCGTACAAAATTGCTTGCATGGATTTTTTCTGTAGAAATACCGATTAAATAGTGAGTAGCCTTACTTTTCTCTACAAACTCCAATGTAGAAGAATACTTCGTCTTTTGGAAGTACTTTATGTATGGATTACCATCCGAGCGTTCATTCAGAATACAACAGACCTCTTGAAAACAGAAGAATACTTCCAACGGACGGTTTGCCTCATGCAGTTTATTTATGCTATTCAGGCTAAACCAGCGTCTTATAGATTTTAAGAAATCGTGTGCATTAAATTGTGGCCTAATGTCTGCGAATGCCACGTCTGACACACATAGTGATATTGGATGTATAAACGGCTTTGCGTTTGAATGAGGTAGCTCAGTTGGAAAATCTTTTCTTAGCGCATATACTTCTGGTATATTGATGTCTTCAGAATGGCAAATAATTGCAATTTCCTCTTCATCACGTATGTCAAAAACAGGCTCGTCGGGAATTTCAAGATGCGTCATACGCATTTTGATGACCACATCCCCCTTACTATTGACATAACACAGCACATCCTTTGTGTAAGGATGTACTGTGGCTGCCTTATAGATTGCCTTGGCTCTCGAAAGTTTTAGATGTTCACCTCTAATTGGAGAACCATTTGTTATTTTATGATTATAATCAGTCATCGGCCAGCTCGCGGTGCAGGGTTAGAAATGGATGTAGCTCCTGCTACAGTAGCATTTTCTTTCAGTGTCTTTCCATATTCATCAATTTTAAAGACGATGGGCTGTGGGATATTTCCAACTTTGCAGTGTGTCGCTGTATTAAGAAAACGAGAGGAACCTGACTTCAGCTTTTTAATATATTGCTGTTTAGCTTCATAACAAGGAGGATTGTTGTCATCGTTCTTAATCTCATTTGAAGAGGCTATAATATGAGCATAGTTGCCAATCTGCTTATCCAATATGGCATCAGCAGATTGTTTGATTTCCTTCTTGTTATTTGAGTCATTAAAGAACGACCAAGAGCAATGATGAGGCGCAAGGAAAATATTCCACTTCAGTTTCTCGTCATCCGCATTGTTGTCCAAAATGTGCTGCCAAATTTCGTGTTCAGCATCACCTCCCATCAGCACTCGGCTCTTGTAATCCGTATAACCAGCTATTTTAAAACCGAACTGCACAACTACTGAAGTCGCATTCTTGTCATCATACTTCTTGCTGGTCTCAACATCTTCTTTAAACGGAGCATGAATGAATATATCCAACCAAGACAAACTTGTACCATGAACTGTTGTTACGAGTTTGCCAGGAACATAACAATATCTACGGTCGAACTCTTTGTCTTTATCATATCCGATAATTCTCAAGTAGTTACCGTTAGAACCATTGAAGTTCGCATCGTCATCGTATAGCTTTCTACGACGTTTTGCTTCTTTACGTATATCTTCAGCTGGTGCAGACAAGTCATTATTCAAGCCCCGAGGTGTAATCCACAGTTCTTCTATGATAATCTCATCCTTATTTTTGTCCTTGTCGTAATCATCCACTTCACCGTGGTAAAAGTTTCCTGCAAATCCCCTGCAATGATCATCGTGAGGGTGTGTGCTAATAAAAAGATCCACAAAAGGACGTCCCAATCCATCCCTTTTCAGCTCCTTTAGCAGGTCGGTCTTAACATCAAACATCACTTGCTTTCCATGACCATCAGTAAGATCTGACAAAATTTGGCAATCCACCATAATGGTCTTGCCGTTATCTAACTTGATCAGCGTGCAATCAGCGTTGCCCACTGGATAATACTTAACAATGTGTTCCATAACTTTAGTTTTAGTAATTATTCTTATCGTCATCTAGATTCAAGAAGACGTTATATAATCTCCTGGCATATCTTCTACCATTTGTATATGCAAACCATGTGGTAATAAACGAAACCACAACACAGGTAATTCCTCCCCACAAGAAAAAATGTCCAAGTGGTAATGACATGCCCCACCTATTAATAGCAGCAAGAGCAAACAAGACAATCCCGTCCATAAATATTGCCGCAGATAGGTTGCGATAAAAACCATAAATGCAGTTGTAGTCGAACAGTATATCATCGAATCTAGTTACGTCCAGCAACCAATTAACAGCTTCATCAACACGCTTTACATATTTCTTATTCTTGTAAGTCTTGTGCTTTAACGACTGAAGGTCTATCCCTCTTTTGGATTTGATCTTTTTTCGAATAGCGGTTTTGTTTTCCTCAGTAAACTCATCATCAGCAGCATAAAGTATGGCGGTTGTCGGCTTCAACCTGTTGCAAAACAAAATTTTGCCAGGATACACCAACGAAATGTCTCTTAGAACAAGGCGTAACAAGAAAAAAAGAGCAGAACTAATTGTCCCCAATGACAAGACATAGACCAAGGCCTTGCCCCACATTTTTGTTTCAAGGAACTCATCTATTCCCATTGCGAGTCCCACAAAGATTGGGATTACGAGGAAAATATAGGCTGGCTTTATACGTGCCTTGCTATAATAAACCTTGCTACGCCTCTCTTTTGTATCGTTGTCAATCTGTCTCATATACTTTATTTTGCTTTATAATAAAACAAACACCAATAACCTGGATTATTTGAATCCTTGGGAGCTTCTTCTTTTTTGAAGTACTCTTGATTATACGCATCCGCAAATGATTTGTTAGAGCAACTCACATGCATTTCGCCATTATTGTGGATGTCAATCAAGATGTTTCCTCCTTGATTGTTCTGAATGTGCTCCAGTCCTCTGCTATTCCACTTATCGTATGCCAAATGCTGGCATTTCGCATTCCCAATTAGTGTGAGTTTAGGTTTCATTATATCCAAAAAAGTAAAATCTTTGTCACTGTCTCTGCCATGATGAGGAGCTACTAGTACATCAAGGTTGGTAACATCATCTTTGTGGTGTTCAAGTAGATGGTTTATAGTCGCCATTCCTGCATCTCCACAAAAAAGGATTTTTCGTCCTTGAACACAATAGAGAATAACATATGAAGAGTCGTTCCAATCCTCTGCCGACTCTGCTGATTTTATTAGTTCTTTCGTTGGAGAGAGTATCTTGAGATAGTCGTCAGATAATACGCCATTATCATCCTCAGCAAAGTATTTAGCAACAGTTCCATCATAGAATATCAAAGATTTTGGATTATCTGCACTATTGCGCAAACGCTGATAGCAATCCCAATCCTCTTTCTTATAGCGTCCACAATTGCCATGCTCATCAAAACTCTGCACCTTCGTATTCGCTGTATCCCAAAAATTCATGATGGATATAGTGTTTGCAAGATTCTTCAATCCGTCCATGTGATCCATATCAGGGTGAGTCTGAATGTATCTAAAAATACTTGGCATACGCCTTCTTTTTATATATTCCACGGGATTCGTTGGATATGCCTTCATATTGAAGTTTCCTTTGATAGAATTGGCAGACACATTGCAAAAAGCAAAGTCCGAGGGCTGTTGTTCAACAATGTTTCCGCAACATATGTCAATCATGGTAACTTTTCCGTTATCATGCTGGACAACAGAACAATCACCTTCATCTACGTTTAGAAAATGTATTTTAGCCATAGGCGATTTGTAGTTATTGGGAGCAACATTACTCCAATATAAATCTGAGCAAAAACGATGCCAAACACATCTATCATAAGAGGCGTGCGATGATAGGCTACCGCTATCATTATACAATGTCAAATTGGCAGACTTCGTCGTGGATGCAACGAAATAATGTCATGTAAAACAATATCGTCTTTATTATTTATTGATGCGAAGCTTAAAACGAGAAATGCAATCCGTTAATCAGAATTAATTTGCTATCTCAATATTGAATATAAAGTTAAATAAGTATAAAATCGTATTATAATTACTATATTTAGCAGATAAAACACATAGAGTGTATGAAATTATTTGTATTTTTGTAGCAAAAATACGATAATAGATAAAATGTTTTGACATGATACGAGATTTTTGGGTAAAGAACTATCTTTCCATTCGCGATAAGCAGGAATTAAGCTTCGTGGCAAAAGGTCCATCTTCGGAACTCGTCACTGAAGTTGCTGATGGTGTGTTCCTATACAAATTAGGCATCCTTTATGGTTCAAATGCTTCAGGTAAGTCAAATATGTTGATTGCCATGAACGAGGTGTTCCGTCTGTTGGTCATGCCTAAGTCTGATGCAACACAAGGAATCAATGGCTGTATACCATTCATTCTCACAAAGGATGAACCTACAGAAATGCATGTATCATTCTATGCCGATGGTATCCGATATGATTACGATGTCAAGTTCAACGGCAAGCACATCCTGAGTGAATCCTTGTACTATTACCCCAACAAATCTAAATCCTTGTTTTATGAGCGTAGTTTTGTAGATGAGAACGTACAGGCTGACATCAAGTTCGGTGCGAGCCTTAAACTGCAAGTCAAGACGCAGGAGAGCATACGTGAAAACACTCTGAATAATCATAGTGTATTGTCAGTATGTCGAAAGGCGGCCTTGAAAGAAGACATTGCTCCGTTCAATGCACTCCACGCTTGGATTATGGCTAATTATCACGATGTAGATGGGGATGTAGAAAAGGGACTTGTTGAAATCTTGAAGGATGCTTACAGTAATCCTAAGAAACGTAAATTCTATAACACCATGCTTCAGAAGGCAGACTTGAACATCTTGGAGTATCGTCCCGTTGTAGAAGACCGTTTTGTACCTAATGATTTTCGTGAACGTATCCAGAAAGAGAACATTCCGGAAGAGATGAAAGATGTTCTGTTGAAGCCAACCACAGATTCCATTACTTTCTTGAATCATTCTGACAATGGCGATTTTGACATTCCGCTCAGATGGCAGTCAAAAGGAACTCAAAAGTACATTCGCATCTTAGATGCGCTTTATGATATGATAACAAGTCCTCATGTCTTCTTCCTTGACGAATTGGGCGAGGACTTGCACAACGACTTGTTGTACTATTATCTCAATGTCTTCATCTTCAACTCGGACAAGTCACAGTTAATCATTACGAGTCAGGAGACCACACTCCTGTCTCAGGATCTGATTAACGAGAACCGAGGTGTGGTATGGTTTGTCGAGAAGAACAAGGATACGGCTTCGTCAGAATATGCTCGTGGTGATTCATTCGGCTTGCACAAGAACCTTTCGTTATACAATTCTTACCGCATCGGCAGATTGGGTGCCAAGCCAGAACTGGGTAGTATCTTTATAAATCTGGAAGACTGATATGGGAAAGCTACGACAAACAGCACTCATTTTGGGAGAAGGACCAACCGAGTTCTTCTATTTCAAATCCTTGTGTGACGTATTCAAGCGTCTGACCATCAAGCCGGACTATCCTAAGCATACAAGCATCAAGGAGCTGGAACTCAAGATTGAAGAAGGCATATCTATGGGGTACAACCATATCTTCTGCATCATTGACATGGACACGAAAGATGTAGAGCCGGAACGTACACAGTATCAAAAGTTGAAGGCTAAGTATGCCAAGCCTATCAATAAGCCGAAGAAAGGCATCTATTGCGAGGTCGAGTTCTTCGAGACACACCGCTGTACCGAACTATTCTTCCTTTATTATTTCCGCTACACCTCACGTTCATACGAGAATCAAGAACAATTGTTGAATGATTTAATCAAATGTGTTGAATATCGTAAAACGATAGACTTCTTCATCAAAACCAAGGGACTGCATGGTTACTTTGAGCGCAATGGAGGTAGTCTTTCCTCTGCAATGACAAATGCCAATCGTTCGATGGAAGAGAAAATATCATCGGGAAGAGATTATACTTACTCCGAACTTGGAAGGTTGATGAGAGTACTGAAAGAGTTGTAATAATAAAGTTGTTTTCTAACGTATATGAAAAATATATTTTTAAGAATCATACACATACTACTTGGGGGTGCTATTGCTTGCTTGATGATTGTTTGCCTCATCAAGCCTAGTTCGCTTATGGAGTACGTCAGCATTTTATCCATAATAGCTTTCGCATTATTAGCAATAGAAATTTTTGTTTGTCATTTTGGTAAAACTTGGAAAGTTATTATCTCATACTGCAAAGCAAAACTCCTTGAATTATCTGGTGTTGTTGCAGATAAATTCGAGCAATATAGCAAACAATTAATGGCATTGCAGCAAAAGCCTGAGCCGTTGAATTTGCTTGCACCTAGAATGGTAGATAAATCTGAGTATGTCTCTATTTTAAAGTCAGCTATAGATGATGAGGATGTTAGAAATGTGGCTCTTTCTGGTACATACGGGTCTGGCAAGAGTTCTATAATCAAAACATTCGAGAAGAATTATCCTAAATACAAATGTCTAAATTTATCATTGGCAGCGTTTGCAGAGGAGTTTCAGTCCTTGCAGAATGATTCTAATTCAGATAACAAATCGCAAGGAAATAAGGCTAATGGCGAGGGACAATCTTTTGTGGATCCAAATGTTGTTAAGATGGAACAACTTGAGTTTAGTTTGGTTCAACAGTTCTTCTATCATGTGAAAGCAAGTGGTATTCCAGATTCACGATTTGGGCGTATTCGTAGATGGGATAGGAGTGAAAAAGTTATTTGGTCAATAGCAATTCTGCTTTTTGTTATTTCTTTGTTCTATCTTGTTGATTCTAACAAGTTTTTTGCTCTATTACCTTCTTTAGTTGTCTACACAGCTTATCTTCGATACATAAGTTTAGGGGTAATTGGTACTGGCTTGTTTGTGATATCATACCGCTTGGTAACGTTCTTCCATAAGATGAGTGGAGGACATATAAAGTTTATGGACTACGAGGTTGATGTACAGAAAGACATTAAAGTTTCTGTATTCAATCGCTATCTTGATGAGTTGGTTTATTTGTTTCAGACCACAGGCTATCAAGTGGTAGTGTTAGAAGACCTTGATCGATTCAAAAATACTAGTATCTATACAAAACTTCGAGAATTAAACCAGTTGCTTAATCAGTCTGAGGACATTGGGCGTAGGATTGTATTTGTGTATGCTTTACGTGATGACATTTTTCATACATCTCAGGAGCGAACAAAATTTTTTGATTATATAATTCCGGTTCTACCACATACAAGCGTTGCCAATTCTTCTAGTCAGTTTGTTAAGGAGCTTGGTACTCTTGTGGGAGATAGTGATGATGAGTGTGCATTGCATAAGAGTTTTCTTAATGATATTGCACCTTTCATTGGCGATTTGCGTACCATAAAGGCTATCGTATCTGATTTTAAGATTACAAGTAAAAGGTTGAATAGTAAACTGAAAAAGGATAATCTACTTGCAATAATCATTTATAAGAATCTTTGTCCAAAGGATTTCGAATCTATATTTGAGGGAAAGGGACCTATTCATGATACGTTCGCCAAAGAGCCTGAATACAAAAAGAAGAAAAAGGAAGAACTTAAGGAGAAGAAAGATAGTATTGAAAATAAAATAAAGGATGTAAAAGAGGAAAGACTAATCTCGGTAAACGAGCTAAACTGTATAGTTGTATCAGCTGCTATTAAAGCGATTCCAGCAGGTTATTATATTTGTAATTCTAATGGTGCTCAAATATCATATGCTGATTTATTTTCTGATGATTATGTTCGTAAAATTCTCAAAGGCGAGTTGTATTATAGAAATAACAGTTATTATGGCACTACATGTATATCCAACGAAAAAGTATTATCTTCGCTGGGAAAAGAGTTCAATTATGAATATAGAAAAACATTAATTGAGCAGAAAAGCAGTGTATCATTGCGTAAACTTACAGAGGAGCGTGATACTTGTATCCGACAACTAGATAACATAGTTAAGAAAACGATGAGAGAAATGTGTGAGTTGGATGAGACCTTATTGTCTACGCAAACAAAAGACGATAATACAAACTTGCTAAACTTTCTCATTAGAAGAGGGTATATAGATGAAAGTTATTATTACTATATAACTGATATTAAATCAGATTCTGAAGAAGAAGGACTGCTAAGTCAAAATGATAATGCATATATTTTGTCGGTGAAAGGAATAGGCGTTTCAGACGAAGACGATATGAGTCGCCACATTGACGATCCTAAATTGCTATTGAAGTTTCTGATACCGCAGGATTTTGTTGGGGATAAGATCCTAAATCTTGATCTTGTTCATGAAATTATTCAAAGCAAGGATGAAAAAAATATTGAACTACTTAAGCACAAGCTTAAGTCACATAGTGATTCTGTCCTTGATTTTATAGACAGATACGCATTCCTAGAAACTGCTAACGATGGGTTTATTCCGCTTGTGGCACAGCAGTATGATAATTTGTGGGCAGATGTTGAAAACAGTAGTTTGTTTTCTAATGAAGCGAAGTTAAATCTGTTCAACAAATTGATGAAATATGCACCTATAAATGATTTGGAAAAACAAAATGAAGATGGACTATTAACTGAATATTTGAGAAAATCATATTATACTAATTCATTTGATGGTGTAAAAACGGACAAGGCACGTCAGATAATTAAAAACTTTAATGTTCGTTTCTTAACTCTCGTAGATGACAGGGACACAAATAATCTACTTTATTTTATATATAACAACAACTATTACGTTCATAATAGCGAAAATATTTGGACAATACTGAAGTCATATAGTGATATCAATGTAGACAATTATGCTCATTGTATTTATACTGCAATAATAGCAGCAAATATCGAACCTTTAATTTCACAAATTAGCAAAGAAATCGATTCTTTCGTTTCTTACTGCATATTAGCAGACGGCAATACATCAGAATCGACAGAGAGTATTACAATGATATTAAATGATAGTAATGTATCTGAAGTATCCAAGAAAAAACTTATCTCCCACAATAACACAGTTTTTGAGGATGTTCAGTCTATTACTACTGCTGAATACAAAAATGCATTATTTGAGAGTAATAAGGTTAAACCTACGTTAGCAAATATTGACTACTATCTGACATATAATACGCTGACGAGTATAGATGAAACTCTTGTGAAGTATATAAATACCAATGAACAAGAGTATATAGAACAGCTAAAGGGGCAGGACTTTATTCAGGAAAACAAACGAATAATAAAATGCATGATTTCTGCAGTAGGTATTGATAAAGATATTTGGGAGACTATTTTCTCTGAAGTGAAATATTCACAATGTTGGAGTGACCATGTCCTTGAGTTGCGAGATGAACAGGTAAGGTATCTGGCAGATAATAAATTGCTCGGTTTTGATGTCGTATTGTTTAAGGCTGTCGGAGCTAAGTTCAAGAATATCTACATGCACCTATTGTGTAAATATCCTGCTGAAGTAGTAGAGCATTTGACAGAGTTTAACTTTACAGCGGAAGGATTAATAAATATTGCTGGGCAAAAAGATTTTGAAGGTTATAAAACCAATATCTATGCATTGATTACGACCGAGAAAATCACAAATGAATCTATTGCAGATAGTTATCTTAATTATGTAATGGAGGATACTGCTCATCTTGATTTTGAATCGTTGAAGAAATCCTTAAGTATTACTTCTGATGATAAACTGAAGATAAAATCAGTTTCCGCTTATATGCAACAAGATTTTATGACCGACGAGAATCTTGCTATTCTACTTATCTCTATGGGGGAGCCATTCTCTCTAATAGTTAGGAACCAAGGGGATATTTTTGAATTAGACAAAAGTGCAGAGGTGTATCAGTTCTTCGAACAACTTGTTGCACATAAGTTTGCGACCCCTCGTGATGCTTCAAAAAACAAGTATAAAATTTATGTATTGAAAAGGCACTAATCATAAGATTTTTTTGATGTATTTTCAATATACATATTCATTCCTTCTTCAATTTTGTCGGAATTGAACAACTCGGTCGGAAACTGCGATATTTTGCAAGTTTCCGCCCGAAATAAAATATAGACCAAACGTTCTTATGGCTTCGTGATAATATCCCAAAGCTCATCGTAGTTCTTTACGACATCGTATGTGATGTGACTATCTGAGATTGTGGCGAAGTGCCGACTGGCACATTCGATCTTCACGCTTTCTGCTCGACGGTAGTCTTTAAGGCTATCCTTGTCATAACCTTTGGTTTCAGCTACGAAGTAAATATGCTTGATGTCGCTGCCCTCATGGAATACCACAGCCCAGTCGGGATTATAGTGACCTACTGGAGTGTTGATATAGAAGCCATTTGGCAGCTTCGTATAGACTGCCACCTCATTGCGGCTTTCCAACTGATTAGCGAAGTCCATTTCTATGCCTTTTGAGTCAACCACCACAAGGTCGTAGAGTGACTTGTGTGATTCCATTGCGTTCACACCAAGACGACCTTTCAGAGCCGATGCACTGAAGATGTCACTGTCAAATTCCTGATTGAGTTTATGATATTTCACATGCTCAATCACAGCAATAGCCTTACACTCATTGATGATGTTGCCGGCCTTGATGATAAACTCTTCAGGGTTGCTTTGGAACTGACAGAACGTCCTCGGACTTATCTTTTGCAAGATGGTGACGATGGCACGGCGTGTTAAGCCTGTATTTTCCACCAGTTTGCCGATAAGGTCGTACTTCACACGACTGCCGATAAGCTCGCGAACATTCTGTGTATGAGTGTTTCTTACCTTCATGGCTTCACCCTGTTGAAGTTTTTCCTTGTTCTGTATCTCATCGCCCAGCGTACCCTCTACCACTTCAATGCGTATCTCTGATACCACAAGGTGGTGGTCGAGTGCAGCAACCGCTTTCTCTATCAATTCATCCGTCTTGAAATCAACCGTGTAGTATGTTTGTTGGTTGATTTTCTTCCACATATCCTGGAACTGCTTTGAAGAGAATTTCTTCTGATCAAAATGTGCTTCCTTTGTCTGACGGGCATTCTCAGGTTTGACGGAATCTGTATTAAATACGGCATCGAGACGTTTCTCAATATCAGCTTTATACTCGTTGTAATCCTCACCAAAATCAAGTTTGAGTTGCTTCTTGTCATCGTGGTATTTCTGTGTCAGTTGACCTTGTTTATTGACATACCCATTTCCTGCCAAGGCGGCAAACAAGAAACTTGATTCGAGCGCATCCAGTTCCTTCTGTTCTCCACGAGCGTTTGTAACAAGCAATCCCTCGAAGAGAGATGGCGTTACCTTTATTGGTCGGTCTCCAACAGCTTCCGCAATCTCCGTCTGGAGTTTGCTAGCAAAGTTCGAGTATGACTCACTGGCTATGATTGTCAGCGCATTAACCTCGAACACACCACCATGCAGCACGCTCTCATCCTGACGCTCTCCTTCCTCGTTCACGCACAGACGCATACCACGACCCACTTCTTGGCGTTTCTTTGTAGTATTGTCAGAATCCTTCAGCGTACAAATCTGGAAAACATTAGGGTTATCCCAACCTTCTTTCAGTGCGGAGTGCGAGAAGATAAAGCGTGTAGGCTCCTCAAAAGAAAGCAGACGCTCCTTGTCACGCATAATCAGGTCGTAAGCTTCTGCATCATTACTGCCTTCACTTAGTTCCTTAGCTTTCGGCTGCACAAAGTGACCTTTCTTGTCTTTAGAGAAGTAGCCATTATGCACCTGTTCTGCCGTGAAGCGGTTGAGATAGGCTATATATTCGGGATCATCCTCAAACTCCAGTTGCAGACTGCCCACGATGTTATTATATTCTTCCTCAAAGATTTGAGCAAATTCGCCTTTAGATGTTCCACCACCAGCATTGTAGATACGGTAGTTATCCACATGGTCTATGAAGAACAGTGAGAGACACTTGATGCTACGCTTGAAAAGTTGACGCTCCTTTTCAATATGAGAAAGAATTGTTTCGCGTATCTGTGTACGACGCACCAAGGCTGTATTCACTGCACCCACCATGTCGTTCTCTGCCAATTCCTTTCCATTCAGGAGACGTATCACACGACGGAAACCATCAATACGCTCAATGCGATAGCCATCGCTATATTCTTCCAACTCCCCAGAATTGGCATAGATATCGAACTTTTCATCGACGGTCTTTACCACCTGTCTGATACCCGACTTTGTTTTCTGCTCAAAGCGAATACGAGCACGAGGATTACCAGAAGAAAGTTCGATAGCCTCCAGACAGAGATAACCATTTGTGGCGGTACTGCCTTTCTGCTCCACACCTTTGACGAAGATTTTCTTCACCAGTTTCTTGTTGTACGCATCCATTGCATCAAGGCGGTACACCATGTTTACAATATCATCCGCGCGGTGCGTAGCACTATATAGCAGTGTAAACAGCGATTTAAATTCCTTCAGTTTCTCACGAGTGGCATTCTTTTTATCAGCTCCGAGAACTGATTGTGGCTCATCTATAATCAAGATAGGTCGCGTAGCAGCAATTACGTCGATAGGTTTTCGTGAACGGAAAGAGTCCAACTTCATGTATATGCGCCTTGCATCCTCACCACGAGCAGCAAATGCCTGTGTGTTTATAATCATTACATGCAGTCCAGAATCACTTGCGAACTGGTCTATCTTTGTCAACTGCTTGCTGTCATAGATAAAGGACTGAATACGCTTGCCATATTCAGATACAAAGTGTTCGCTCATAATCTCGAAGCTACGCTTCACACCTTCACGGATGGCAACACTCGGCACAACGATGATGAACTTGCTCCATCCATAGAGCTTGTTCAGTTCAAACATCGTCTTGATATAGGTGTATGTCTTACCTGTACCCGTCTCCATTTCAATGGTCAGGCGCAAGTCTTTTACATCTATCGTTTCGGAAGGCTTCAGTTGCGCAGGCATCTGAATTGCCCTTATATTTTCCAGTAATACGTCAGCTGGTACGGTCAGCGGTTGGTTACGGAAGCCCACCACGTCGAAGAAACTACCATTGTCCGTACCCATGTCCTGAGTAAACTCGACCATTGCCTGGTTGCGTTGTCCTCGGAACACGTCTGTCACCGCACGGGCTGCGTCCGTCTGGAATTGTTGATTCTTAAATCTAAGTTTCATAATCCTGCAATTAGATGACACGAACATTCTTCTTTACCTCTTCATCCGTCCAACTGCACTTCTGCTTGAATAGTTCAAAGAGATTCATTTTGTTGGCAGCCTCCGTAAAGCTACTATCACGGAACACTACACGAACAGGATCCATTGCGGCGATAGCGTCAATGACTTTTTCCGTAACAACACCATCAAAACAACCAACAAGGTCACCTTCGTTTACATTGTGAATGGTGCAGCCATCCACCTTGGTTGTGCTGAGAGGCAGAGATAGTTCAACGCCCCAACGAAGCATGCAATCAAAGAGCAGGTCAAGGTCGTTGCGGTCTTCTTTGATATTGTCAAGCAGTCCTGCAAGCATATCCTGAGTGTATTCCTTCGGAGCAAAAGCCACTTCCTTATAGTTGCTGTCCTCACACTTGAATACGCGGAAACCTGTATCGAGGTCTTGTGTCGTCAGCGGGCTTTCTTCCTTGATTTTCTTGCCAGCACGACGTATGCGTTCTTTGCCTATTTCACAGATATTCATATAGCCAGCTTTAGCTGCTTCACTGTCTTTTGCCGTTTCTTCTGGTAACTGAACCATGATAAATTTGCGATGACCACCATCTATTGCATTAAGTTGAATAACTGAATGTGCGGTGGTAGCAGAACCGGAGAAGAAATCAAGAACAATTGCATCATCATCAGGGCAAATTGAATATTCAACTAAGTCTCGTAACATAGCCACTGGTTTTGGACTATCAAATTCTAATGGTTTCATTAAAGCTCGATACTCTTTAGTAGCTCCATCTGTTGAATATGCTGCACCAGTCATTACAGATTTTGGTCTTATTCTTCTTTGTCCATTATCATCTTCCAAATAATCTTTTTCATAGATGTTGTATCTATCTTTTCCTTGAACCGTTTTGCCATAAATGAAATCAATGTTATTTCTTGCTGTATCAATTCCCCATCTCCATCTGCCATCAACACCATCTGATTTAATTGGTAAAGCCTCTATTGTATGAATATTATCTTTTTCTAAGGACACACTTCCATCAGTAGGATTGACATAAAACGGATAGTACATATTGGGTCTTTCCGCTCTTGTATCAGCTCCGCCTCTTTTTCTCAATTCCAACAATCTGTACTTTCCCTTGCTGTCTTCTTCTTTGTATTCAGATACAATATCGTCCTTTAATGATAAACCATATTCTTCAAATTCTTGACTTCTTACATACATTAAAAGCCTTTCGTTGGCTCTTGCAATATATTTTTTATCATTTCTACCTTTCAAGTTATTTACAACGGCAATATCTGCGACGAAATTACTTTCACCAAATATCTCATTGCAAATTTTTCTTAAATTGTCTATTTCTCCGTCATCAATAGATATGAAAATAACTCCATTCTGTGACAATAAACTTCTTGCTACCATTAGGCGAGAATACATCATTGAACACCAATCAGAATGGAAGCGACCGTTACTATTTGTATTCTTCCAATAGCGGTTTCCATTTTCATCACTACTAAAATCATCATATTCTTCTGCACTCATTGTAAAGTCATCATGATATACAAAGTCATTCCCAGTGTTATATGGTGGGTCAATATAAATCATCTTGACCTTGCCCATATAGGAGTTCTGGAGCAGCTTCAGAACTTCGAGGTTATCGCCCTCGATATAGAGGTTCTGCGTGGTGTCCCAATCTACAGACTCTTCCTTGCAAGGACGGAGTGTTTTGCGAATAGGTGCAGCAGCCTCTTGTAAGGCTGCGCGTTTGCCCACCCAAGTGAAATCATACACTTCGGGAGCGTCCTCTACAGTATCATCACCAAGAAGCAAGCGCAGTTTCGTAAAGTCCACGACTCTGCGAACATTGCCCTTCTCGTCCTTTGCTTCCGTGAAACACGACGGCGCAATCTTATAGAGTGCATCAAGATTCAGTTGTGAGCCATTGGTTGTTTCCATGGCTACGTGATTTGGATGTTCCATATTTTGTTATTTTAATTTCTCTAATTGTTCTTTCAAATCTGTAAGTTCTTTACGCTTAGCCTTCACCTGCTTGTTCATCTGCATCTGAACGTCAAGCTGTGGCTCACGTCGCATTTTCTTCTGCAAAACAAGTAGTTCTGCTTCGACCTTGGAGATGAGTTGCTTCAGTGAGACAATCTCGGCCATTGTGCCAGCCTTATGCTCGCCAATCCCACTTATCTGTGCCACGAAGTTGTCATAGATTCTCTGTAGTGTCTGTCCCTGCACAGCAAGGGTGAGTTCGTTCATGGCTACCCAAGGCGAAGAGAATGTCTGTGAGATCTTGAAGTGCGTATGTGTATTGTCTGCCCAGTCCTTGTAGTTTATCAGCAACATGGCGTTGTTCTCATGTGTCAGAATGAAAACGATATGATGCGGCATGTTTGCGTCGATAAACGAGAACAAGTCCGTCGGACAGTCTGGTTGTTTGAGCTGTGCTACAAACACCTCAATTTCTTTGAGGTTGTCAGCATCCATGACATTCAATGTGCCAGCCGATAGTTTGTAGAGCCAAGTGATGTTCACCACATCGTTCACGAAGTGTGTCTTCATACGAGGGTTCACCTCCATGAACTTGTAGAACATCGTCTTTGGTACTATGCGATTGACAACAGTACTCTGAGGATAGTTAAGCAGATTCTCCATCGGTATTCTCCTTTATTACCAAGAAACAAATCAGTTCAAAGTCATCCAGTCCAGCGATGTCACCCACGAGAGCTGTTGTCTCTCCAAAGGAGAACAAACTTTCGAGGTCGCTTTCCTCTTTCTTCTCAACGATAGTGGCAACTGCCTTTTGGAGCAGTTCGCTATAATGCTGCATCTGCTTACCATCCTTTGTTTCCTTGTTAAATGCATGGCAAAGGTTAAGAATTGGCTCAGTCCGACCTTTGCAGGACAGGCGCATGATGTCAAGCAGCCGCTTGGGAGAAAGATGGTTGATGATGGTTTCTCCTTCTTCGGACAGGTACACCATATAGAAAGGATGCAGCAGGTTCTGATGGTTGATGTTCACCGCATTGTTCTTGTTCTTCAGGATGAAGATAACGCCAGGCTTGGCAACCTCTGTGGCAGGAACGACAGCACTCATGCCATACGGAGTGTGTTCGATGTCGGGATTATCTTTCATGTAAGCGAGCAAGTCGAGACGGAACTCATTCAAGCCCAAGTCCATGATATTGATGCCCGTGTCCATATCCTCGATGTCCACCACTTCCTCCTGCAAGCGTTCCAACTGCTGCTTACGGTAGTCAAGGTCTGCCTGTTCCTCGTTAGAGAGCAGCACGTTTCCACTACCTGCGCCAGTGATGTCCATACCAGCCATACGTGCCTCCACACGACCTTTCAGGCGAAGGTAGTCATCAAGTTCAATATCGGGCCAGTAATTGACGAGCTGAATCACATCGTTTCGTGAGCCGATACGATCCACACGCCCGAAACGCTGTATGATACGGACTGGATTCCAGTGAATATCATAGTTTATCAAATAGTCGCAATCCTGGAGGTTCTGTCCTTCGGATATACAGTCTGTAGCTATCAGCACATCAATCTGCTCATGAATGTCAGGTAGCAGTTTTCCCGCCTCCTTGGATATTGGAGAAAATAAGGTCAGCACATTGTTGAAGTCTGCCTTGATGCCTTTGACTGTTGTTTTTGTTCCATCGCCAGTTACAAGACCTGTATGCAGGTGTGCTTTCTCTGCAATAGCAGGTGCAAGGTTATTATACAGATACTCTGCCGTATCAGAGAATGCCGTGAAGATGAGTACCTTTTTGTTATCTCCATTGATAGGATTGGCAAACTTCTCACGAAGATTTTCTATAAGCATCTGTAGTTTGCTGTCATGCTCTGGCGTAATATCCTTCAGCATCACGAGCAGCAGCCCTAAAATCTCCTGATCCGATTTCAAATCACGTCGCCATGAACGGCAGTCCATGTCGGCAAGAGCAACCTTTGTTTTCTTTCCACCAACGAGGAAGTCATTTTCGCTGTCGTCACCGTCAAGCATAGACTCCAGCGTCAGAACATCGAGTGTGGTGTTTTGGCGATTCTCCATAAATAGGTCAATCGCCTTAATGGTTTCGTCAATCTGCGACTTCATACGCTCCACAGTCAGTCGGAAAGAGTTTACCGATGACTCCAAGCGTTTGAGCAGGTTGATAGCCATGAGTTTCTTCAGTCCCTTCTCACGTCCAGACATGCCGAGATACGAACCTTCTCCATCGCGATCGATTTCATATTTGTCGCGCTTTGACGGCAGGATGTAGTCAGAGGGCGCATATATGCCCAAGTTCAGGTCGTCAAGTGACCCGGAAATCTCCTTGTAGGTGATAGCCTCGTTGAGGTCTGTCAATTTTGGACGCTTGGATATAGGACGCAAACGTGTCGGGAACTTGCCGATGTCTGCGGTATCGTAGTATTTCTCGATGTGTTTACGGGAGCGTGCTATGGTGACAGCATCCAAGACTTGGAAGAAGTCAAACGACAGCATTTCGAGCAAACGCTCCGTGGTGCGTTCGTTCGGGTCGTCGATGCGTGCCCACAGGTTATACTGAGCCTGTGCCGAACGGAATATATCTTCTATCGGGCGGTCAACGTCCAGCTTGTCGTTGATAAGATTCTGATTACCTTCGTATGCCAACTGAAGTTGGTTCTTCAAATCATTGAAGCGGTTATTTACAGGAGTTGCCGACAGCATCAGCACCTTAGTACGCACACCGGCACGTATCACCTTGTTCATCAGACGGAGGTAACGGTTTTCGCGTGGGTTTTCATCGTCCTCGTCCGTTGTCACCTTACCACCATTGCGGAAGTTATGGCTCTCGTCAATAACAATCAGGTCGTAATTGCCCCAATTCAGCAGAGCCAAGTCCAAACCATTGCTCTTGCCATGTTCACGGGATAGGTCAGTATGAAAAAGTACATCATAGCGCAGGCGGTCTTTCTCCAGAGGATTATTCTTATAGTTGCTTTTATAGGTATTCCAATTGTCATACAGTTTCTTCGGACATAGTACCAGTACCGACTTATTGCGGTTCTCGTAATATTTGATAACCGAAAGTGCGGTAAATGTTTTGCCTAAACCTACACTGTCGGCCAATATGCAGCCGTTGTATGTTTCAAGTTTGTTGATAATAGCGAGTGCAGCATCCTTTTGGAAATTATACAACTTGTTCCAAATCTGCGAGGACTTGAAACCTGTAGCCTCGTTAGGCAATACATCCTCAGAAATGTCTTCAAGGAACTCATTGAAGATGTTATATAGCGTGACGAAATAGATAAAATCTGGGGCGTTCTCACGATATACATTTTCGATATTCTCGATAATAGCATCCGTCACGTCAGCAAAGTTTTCCTTATCCTGCCAGAAGTCGTTGAAATTTTTGAGGTACGCATCCGACATAGGCGAAGGCATACGTTGAATGAGCTGGAAAATGTTATTGCCGCGTTCACAGCCTAACTCCGTAGTCGTAAACTCATTGAATGGCATATAGGTATTCAGCCCTTCCTCATTCTGTACATTCAGGAAACCAGGCATCAACATGTTTGAGACATTCGTCTTGAAACGTACCTTTTGACGAATCCAGTCAGCACATTCCTTGGCAATGGCTCTTTGCGTGAGATTATTTCGAAGTTTGATTTCAAAGTCTGAGCCATAAAGCGTGCGTTCACGATTGAGTTTTGGAATATAAAACTCTCTCTTCTGCTTTTTGGCCCGTTCCTTGTTGAATGTAGGTGAGGTGAAGATAAACCGCAATTCGTCCACCTTCTCCAACTCTTTCTGTAATGCCTCGAAAGCGTAGATGGAGAACGAGGCAGCAGCCATCGATACCTTGGAGCCACGTTGTAACGTAGTCTTCAAGTCATCAATGACACGACTGGTGATATTGTCGAATTGCTTTGGAAGTCCCATCTTGACGAAAAAGAAACTCCAAAGCCGTGTCTCGATAGGCGACCAAGCCCTTTTTACACAGCTAGGAGTTCCATTATTCTTTGTTTTTGCCTTATGGCATTTCGTGGTCTTTATCGAGCAATTTTTCCGTCAAAATAGAGTGTTTTTCGTGTGCGCGAAAATACATCTCTTTCTAAGAGATGTATTGATATGCGGACTTGTTGATTTACAGTAATATTTGCGTGTCTAAGTTTCCAAAACGCTAAACATGACACAGAAAATACAGGTATTCAAATGACTTTTAACATAAAACATGCCTGTTTTCGGGCAAAAATGAATACCTTTGTACTCAAATCTCCGTCTCTTAGAAAGAGATTGAGAAATTTGCTAAACAAATCCTTGTTTACAACAATCCCAGAATCATTTTATTAGCCTTGTCAACCACTGACGTTTCCAATGAAGCGAGATAAATCTGTGTGGTTGCTTCTGAGTCGTGTCCCATACCTTTGCTGATGACTGACAATGGGACATTCTTCGCCTTGGCGGCACTTGCCCATGAGTGACGAGCTACATACATGGTGAGTGGTCGCTGGAGTTTCAGCATCGTGGAAAGCTCTTTCAGGCGATAGTTCACCAGATGCAGCGCATTGTCATATTGCCTTCGATCATTTCCTTCCTCTTTGATGATAGGGAGAAGAAAGCCTGTCTTGTTTTCAGGGTATTTGGCAATGATTTCAGCCATGCACTTCTCCCACTTAATACTTAGTTCTTGACCAGTCTTTCGTCTTCGATAGGTCAGAATGCCATTCTTCAAGTCGTTTTTTTTGAGATAAGCCATATCCACGAAAGACATTCCTCGGGTATAGAAACTGAAGAGGAACATATCTCGGGCATAATCCAATGCCGAGTTCATGACCAAGTCCAACTCCTTCATTTCCTTAATTGTCTTGATGGGAATGGCTCGTTTCACAGTTTTATCCACTCCCGTATAAACGTGACGGAAAGGATTGTTCTGAGCCGTCAAGCCTTTCTCGACGGCACGGTTATATACTGCCCGAAAGATACGCATGTAGAACGAAATGGTGTTCATGCGAACCCCTCTGGCTTTCAAGTGGGCTTCGTATAGGAGCATCATGTCTGAACTGACGCCGTCGAGGGGCACATCCTGCTCGTCTCGGAATGCCATAAAGCTATTAAGTGTGGCTGTATAGGTCTCCGACGTGCGGACTTTGCCCAGTTGCTTCAACTGCGCTATGACGTTGTGCCAGAAAGAGAAGAGTGAGACTTCCTTCGTCAGTTTATGAAAGGCTGTTATCACGTCGTCTGCTGTGTATCGGCTTTGCTCCGTTTCAAGCTGCGAGATAACTTTCTTCAGTCGTGCCATGTCCCATGCCAGCCGTTCCTTGATGGCATTGACGATGTTCGTGCGGTCGCCATTGGCCATAACCGTTTCTGACTTTTCATCCCATTCGGATGCAAAGATTCTGTAGTCCGTATTCAGCTGACGAACTACGCGATTATGGATAATCTGGATGTAGATGCATCCTTCCTTACCATCGACAGAGGAAGGTCTGAACTTTATCTTTATTGATGTCATCATACCTGTTCGTTTGTTTTAGTCTGTCAATTGACCCCCCAGCCATTTCGTTTCTTTGTGCCGTCCCAGTTGGTGAGTTC
>JAEEGL013741214.1_pt1 | contig 21956 bp, 16 predicted proteins | sample 9134231 | NCBI WGS metagenome assembly JAEEGL01 (sample SAMN16246548, study PRJNA631951) | gut metagenome | biome: gut microbiome; feature: rumen; material: fiber-attached | host: Bos | place: Iran: Karaj | collected 2018-10 | reverse complement strand
TTTCGGTAATACCGAGTAAAAAAAGCCGCTGCTTTTGGCTTTCCAATAGCGGCGGCTTAATGCAAGCGGCGGCAAAGGGAAATATCCTTTGAATACCTTACAGAAGAAAAGTTTTGCAGCATTACAAAAATAAAAGCCTAGCCTAATTACAAGACATGCTTGAGAACACTTACATCATGGAATTAAAAATACAAATAGCGCCTGCGATGGTGGATGGGTTAAAAGAAATTCGTATTGAGAGTGGGATTGAAATAAAGGAAATAAAACAACGTGAGAATATGATAAATGAATAACGTAATAGGGCGCCCCGGAGAAAACCGAGATTTTTTATTGGAAGGACAGCTAAAAAGGTCACCACGACCCATGGAAATATGGTATCGCATAGACGTGCGGTACCTTATTATTATGGAGAGCGACCGATAACGGGCGCGGGTAACATAGTTACTGGGTTCTCAAAATAATCGTATTTTTTTTGGGGGAAAGTAGTAAATTTTTATTGAGGAAACTGTATCGTCTTCCTTACTTTTTCTGCTACCGGGAGCATTTTGTTCCCGGTAGTTTCTTTTACCGATTATGCTTTATGTGGAGAAATAACAACCTGTTTTTGTGAAAAATAATTGGAAATCGCGGGTTTGAATTGACAGAGCTGCTTATCATAATATATAATCTATCGTAATGAAAGTTATTGTGGGAGAGAAAAAATGAGAAACATAGCAAAAGATGAGATCGAGATGACGGCGCGGCGAGAAGCGATGCTGCGCGAGGGTTTCCGGCTTTTTTCCGAGAAGGGGATCGAGCCGGTCACTATGCAAGAGATCGCCAACGCATGCGGCGTTGGGATAGCTACGCTTTATCGGTATTATAACGCGAAGCCGCTTCTTGTTATCGATATAGCAACGAAGAAGTGGCAAGAATTCGCCGAGTTCGTGAACCTCGAACAAACACGGCGAGACGTGAAAAGTATGAACGCGGCCGAGAATCTGGAATTCTACCTTGATTTTTTCATCGAATTGTACAAAAACCACAAAGATATGTTGCGGTTCAATCAAAACTTTAATAACTACGTTGTGCACGAAGGCGTTTCCGCCGAGCAGCTCGCACCGTATTTGAAAGAAGTCGGTAACTTTGCCGGGATGTTTCATGCTATTTACGAAAAAGGGAAAAAGGACGGCACGATCAGAACTGACCTTTCCGAAGAAAAAATGTTCGCGTCGACCTGCCATATCATGTTGGCGGTAGCGGTGCGATACGCGCAAGGACTCCTTTACGCTGCAAAGAACGAGGAGGACAGCGAAGAAGAGTATATGCTCTTAAAACGCATGATCCTGCGCGAATACGTTATTTAGCTTTTATCTTTTTACCGGCACATTTTTTGCGGTAAATAAGGACGCAAGTCGTGACGGCGGCAGCATAAACGATAGCGAAGACGAGCGCTATCAAATGACCGCAGTAGCGTTTTTCCCGACAGAACACCCCGTATGTATCCGTCATATAGTCTTGCCCGGGGTAGACGACTGTCTTTGAGACGATCAAGGCGCCGCTTTCTTTAACGATGCCGATGTCGGAGTATTGCGGCGCGCGGCAAAAGAGGAACTCTTTAACTCCATCTTTATAGATTCTATAGATCGGAATGTTTTCATAAACGGGAAGAAAATAGTAAGCAGGTTTGTCCGCAGAACTGCTCCGAACAGTTTTTGCCGGCAGATACGCCGTATATTCCTCCGGGGCGTATTCGTACGTTTCGGCTGTAATAATATGACAGATAGCATACGTTCCGAGTATGACCTCATATGAACTGAGAGGAATGAGTTCTCCGCTGGGATAATATTTCGGTTCTTCTTCTAACGACGGGATCAAGTTCACCGCGTAAAAGCCATGCCCGAGATCCAAAAACGCAACGGCTATCTCTTGTTCGTTGCGATTTATCGCATCTTTTTTGTTGCGGAAATATTGCGCGACATCACAGTCGTAAGGAATGTAAAGTTTGATCCACTGACCGTTTTCGCAAGCCCGGTCCCAGTTGATCACGTATTCGCCCGAAAGAAGGGACTCATTCTCCTGTTCCTCGTTGATCACAATGGTTTGCGCCCACCGCAAAAAGTCTTCTTCGTTCTCAAACGTAACGGGTTCGGAACCGTCCGTAGGCTGGACCGGCGTTTCTGTCGGCGCTATAGAAGAGAAAGTGGAAGTTTTTTCGTTGTATCTGTAACAAAAAAAGCTGCCGACAAACGCCAGTATGATCAAAATAGCGGCGCTGACATTGATCGCTTTCGCTTTTTTGACCCCGCAACAGTCGTATTTTCTGACCGCGCTAACGTAATGGATGATCGTTAAGAGCAGATAGGCAAAACCGACGGCGCCTACCGATGCGATAAGAGAATGGTAAAACGTTGTTCGGTCAAGGGTGACGCTATTTCCATTCATGTACACTTGAACTATATAAGCAAAATAATGATTGTCCGCAAGAACAAGCATCGTAATGAATGCGGCTAAAAACACGATGGCGGGTAACAGAAAGAACAGCGCCGTCTTTTTTTGAATCCGCGAGGCCGTGGCTCGCTCTTTCTCGTTATCGCCGAGATTCAGTAAGAAAAATTGCGTGCTGCCGATGATCGCAACGGAAAGGGCGATCAACGCGCACAGACCGACGACGGAGAAGAATGCTCCGATCGTGGCGCTATCGACGGCAACGATCAAAAATACAAGGCCCAACAGGGTAATAAGTATGGATATGGCGCAGAAAGTAAAAAGTATTCTTTGACGAAGTTTCAGCCTGGTCAATAATCCGTTTGTCAACGCGACGCGCGTTTCTTCCGACAAAGAAGGCTTCTCTGCGGGTCTTCCTTCTTGTATTTCGCCGCGTACGATCTCGTCGATGGCAACGCCGTAAATTTCGGCCAGCGCCGGGAGCATGCAAATATCGGGCGCTGTGCGTCCTTTTTCCCAAGAAGAAAGCGTTTTGTTTGAAATATGTAACTGCTTAGCGACCTCTTCTTGCGTAAATCCTTTGCTTTTGCGAAGGTTTGCCAAAAATTCGCCGATGGATTGTGTCATATTCCTATCCTCCTTATCTCTTTCCTACCTTTATTGTATTCCATTATCACCGCTTTTTCAAGGGTCGATGTGTGGAATTATTCTATGGCATGTGGAAAATCGCAATATCGACAAAGTCAAACGAGGGCCTTCGCTCCCTCGCGTATTGCCATTTTGCTGATTTCATGCTAAAATCAATTTGCGCGGTAAAGGAGGGGAAAACATGACGAAACAGGAATTACAAGAAATACTTAATACAAGCAAAAACAAAAGGAAAGCGGGAAAGATCCTGAGAAAAGCAGGGTATCACGACGTAAGGTTTTATCGACCGACGAAAGGGATGGAACTGCAAAGGGTGGCCAGAGCGTGCGAGGAAGAATGCGATGAGGTCGACAGAGGGGAATACTGGCTGTTCGCTTCGATCGGATCGATTTACGACTGCGAATGGATCTGGCTGGAACAAACGAAAAAATCACCCCAACGCTACTCAGCAAGCATTTGGGTGAAAGAATTATATTAAAGCGAGGTACAATATGGATTATAAAAATTACGGAAGCACGATCGTTGTGAGACTGGATAAAGGCGACGAGATCGTAAAAAGTTTGCTCGAGGTGGCGGAAAAAGAAAAGTGCGCGTTCGCGTACGTCACGGGCATCGGCGCTGTGGACGATTTTGAGGTGGGCGTTTTCGACTTAGACAAAGCCGACTATAATCGCATCGGCTATACCGGAAATCACGAAATTAACGCCCTTGTAGGCAATCTGACGACAAAGGACGGAGCGCCCTATCTCCACGCGCACATCACTTGCACCGGCAAAGACGGCATCGTCGTCGGCGGTCATCTTTTCAAAGGAAAAATTTCTCTTACGGGCGAGATCTTTTTGCAGGTCGTCAGCGGCAAGGTCGACAGAAAATACGACCCGTCCGTCGGGATCAATAAAATTGTTTTTTAACAGGCGCTTCAACGCGAAGAACGGGGCGAAAACAGGGGGTAAGAATGAACGAGAACGCGCAGAAAGAAAGCTATATCGCTAAGGTCAGCGGATTGAAAGGAAAGGACTACGTCGCGTATGCGCTCGGGGACACGGGGTGCTGTCTGGCATTCGGGTTGGTCACTACGATTTTACAGCGGTACTATACCGACGTGCTGCTACTCGATCCTCTTTATATCATGATCATGTTTGTGGCGGCGAGACTGTGGGACGCGGTCAACGACCCGATCATGGGAAGAATTTGCGACAGCGTAAAGCCATCGAGATGGGGCCGGTATCGCCCGTGGCTGCTGTACGGCGCGTTGCCGCTCGCTTTGTCCGCGGTGCTTATGTTTATTAAGTGGGGTAGCTTCGGCTCGGAGCCCGGTTCGGTTGGCGTCGCCGTTTACGTTGCAGTCACTTATATCCTGTTTGGGATGTCGTACACCGTTATTCAGATACCCTACGGCTCGCTTGCGTCCGTTGTGACGCTGGATGATAAAGAGCGGAGCAAGCTTTCGATTTGGCGTAGCGTAGGCGCGGCGTTGGGGAGTATTCCCGTTATCGTACTGTCGACGATCGCCTTTACTACGACCGGCGTCAAGTATAACGCGCTCCTTATCGGCGTCATCGTTATTTCTGTTTGCTCCCTGATCATGTTGGTGTTTTCCTTTGTCGGAAACAAGGAGAGGGTAAAGTCTTTTCCGCAAAAGCCGCAGAAGGGCGCGACGCTCAAAGCATTTAAAATTCTGTTCAAAAGCCGCTCTATGGTCTCCGTCTCCGTTGCGTCGACGTTGCTTTTTGCCGGGCAGCTCTTTATTCAGAGTTTCTATTCCTATCTGATCAATTATTACTTCGGTAAGGGTGGTATCTGGACGGCGGTGCCGACGGTACTGACCTATCTTCCGATGGCCGTGTTGATGTTCTTTACGCCCAAGCTTGTCCGCAAGTACGGTAAGAAAGAGATCAGCGCGTTGGGAATGGTGGTCGCCGGCCTAGCCAACCTCGCTATGGTCTTCTTGCTCTTCATGGGTCGTGGCGACGCCACGCTTTACCTCTTTATGTTCTTCTGTTTGCTCAGCGGCGTTGGCATGAACTTCTTCGTTTTGCAAGTTTGGGCAATGGTCGCCGACTCCATCGACGAGATAGAAGTTACTACCGGCACCCGCGACGACGGAACGGCCTACGCCTTCTTTATGTTCTTCCGTAAGTTCGGCCAAGTCATTTCCGCCATTGCCGTCAATGCGACCCTGCTCGGCATGGGCTACTTCTCCACCGTCTCGTCCGGCACCTTCTCCTTCAGCCAGTCGCAACTGAAGATCATGTTTATCCTCGCCACCCTCATCCCAGCGGCCCTCTTCGGCGGCATGGCCCTCGTCCTCTACGTCTTCTATCCCCTCTCAAAATCCCGCGTCGCCGCCCTCCAGGACGACAAAGAAGCGCATCTCAAAAACATTGCCGGGGAAGGGGAGTAAATTGTAAAAAAGGGAGAGCAAAAACATGACGAAAAAAACATCGAAACCCGAATTAAAAGTCGAAGTCATCGGCAAGCCCGATTTTGACGCGCTTCCCGAATGGTCGAAAAATGCTTTTCGCGAAAGTTTATTGGACAGGATTCTTGAACTGAAAAAACAAGACGACGAACAAAAATCGCAAGAAAACCTGCCAGAGAACAATAAACAATAAGCGCAAAGCACAAAGAGACTCGTAAATTTGATAAAAAAAAGACCTAAGACGGTTCGTCTTAGGTTCTTTTTGGTGGCAATTGGGTAAATTTGCTCGAACCATTCAGTTTTACGACAAAAGAAAAAGCAGATTGGCTCTGCTTTTCTGTGTCTTCTGTAAGGCTTTTGTCTATCTTTATCGGTTCGGGTGGTTCACGGAAATTATATGTAATAATTACTTTGTCGGGATATAGGATTATCTCTCGGATAAAGGCATTGACGATCATCTTTCGCACCTTTATTTCGTCCGTGTTTTCAAAGAGGTATTTATTCAGGAACATCTCTATTTCTTCCACGGTAAGCGAACAGGTTTTCCGATGCTTTTCTTTGTTTATCTCAATATCGTACAGGGCGATTTGTTCTTCCAGTTCATTCAAGCGCGCTTTCGTCATTTCGGTAATAATACCTTGCTCGATTGCCTTAATAATGTTTCTGCTTGCTTTCAGGGCTTCCTCTTTTTTGCGCTGTAACAGATTCAGCGTCGTATCGTCTTTTTCTTCTTTCTGACAAATTTCGTATATTTCTTTAGCCAGATGAACGATATTTCCTTTGCCCTTCAATAGATCAACAGTCGCATTGATAACAAGGTCTTCGAGGTACTGTTTGGAGATACATTTTGCATCGCAAGGGGTTTTCGATTTTTTATGCTTGCAAGTGTAATAATAGTGAACGTTCCCGTTCCTTGCCGTTCCGCTGATACCGTGCATTTTGCGCTTACATTGTCCGCAAACAAGTTTCGCCGATAAAAGAAAATCGAATATGTCTTTCTTTCTGCTCGGGGATATTTTGTTCTCTTCGTAAATTACCGATACCTTCCTCCAAGTATCTTCTGAAATAATGGCGGGGAATATATTATCGTATACTTTCCCCTGATGGGTAACTTTACCGGTATATCTGTCATAGTGCAAAAGACGGAAAAGATAGGTGCTGTCAAATTTCATCCCGTTCGGGCGGTAAATTCCTCTTCGGGTGAAATCCGCGGCAATACTGCTGGCGACTTCACCTTTGGCATAACGATTGAATAGTTCTCGGACGACCTCGGCTTCTTGCTCGTTGATTACGTATCTTTTGTCGATGATGTCGTATCCGAAAATTTTCTTTCCGCCGGTAGCGTAACCTTTCAGCCAGCTTTCCCGCAGTCCGCGATTGACCTTTTGTTTAAGCTCTTCCGAATAGTATTGGTTCATACCTTCCATAAAAGTCTCGAGCATTCTCCCTTCCGGACTGTCCGGGATATTCTCCATAGCGGATACTAACCTGATCCCGTTGTTTTTTAGCGTCTGCTTATGAACGACCGCTTCGTACTTATTACGGGAAAACCTGTCTAACTTGTAGACGATGATCGCTTTCCATTCCTTTTTCGTGCAGTCTTTCATCATTTTTTGAAACGCTGCTCTGTTATCGTTGGTACCCGTCATAGCTCTGTCAATGTAAGTATCGACGAGGAGGAAATCATTTCTCTCCGCAAATTCCTTACAAACCCGGATCTGACCTTCAATCGATTGTTCCGTCTGCGCCTCGCTGCTATACCGAGCATAAATTACCGCTGTTACCATTTTTCCTTCTTCAAACTCCTTATTGCTTTATTTCGTCTTTCGACGGAAAAGACAACAAACGGAAAGGTTCTTTCATTTTTACCTTTATCGTCTTTCGTTTCCGTCAAGGGTTGCCCCGGCAATGCACCTTGCCCTGGACGGAAAAGCCTTTTCGTTTACCCTTTTCCCAAAGAAAGAAGAAATCAAGTATTCGTTTTTCTTAACCTCCCTATCGTTTCTTTGCTGACCTTTCCAATATATTCTCCATCAAGCCAACAATCGAAATTGTCGAATAATAACAACTTCTGATCGTGCATCCCCATTTTACAAACCACGTCATCATCCATAACATCCGATATAAAGTACGTCGGTAAGCCCCGGGAGATAATCAATCGTTCGTTGTATTTTTCTATGTATTTAATCAGATAGCGCACCGCTTTTTCGATGTCATCGAGCATTTCCAAGTCCTTAAAATCGTTCCGTCCGAACTGTTTCAGGAAATGACTGTTTTGGCACGTCATCTGCATTTTTTTATTTTTAGTATCGAAATCCCGATGCTCTTCCAAAGTTCCGATCATCTCCGGAATATAAAATATCCCGTGAAAGTGCAACCGCTTCTTCTCCGGCGATCGTTCCCATACGCCGATATATTTCCAACCTTTCCGCGTTGCCAAGTGTCGCAAACAATTGGAAAGTGCTTTTTTGAAACTCTCTTCGGTATGCAATTTGTCGTCATAAGTAAAGGTGCAAAAATAGTTCCATTCCTGCAAGTGTATTTTCCGCATCAATCTCATCATGCGTACGATCCTGTTTTTGTTACGCCTGTCCATATTGTCCTTGACGTAGCTATTCAAAGATTCTTTATCGGGTATAGTCTTAGAGAGCGTCTCTTTGACTTTCTTTATCTTTTCCTTTTTTGACATGCCGGCAAAACTCTCATAGATGGTATCAAACTCTTTATTCTGTCCCGCATAACGTTTCACCTTTCCCTTTTTGCCTGTCTTTCCCGTTTTGGGTATGGCAATATAGTGACTCCCGTCGGAATAGATCTTCGTCTCTTTATACGGCATCGGCTTCCCCCTTTTTCTCCTTGATAAAGGCAAGTAGCGACGACAAGAAATAGTTCTTCTCGTTCTTCGGCAAATCGTCAATATCCGGTCTCCCGATTGTCTCCACTTGCAATGTAATTTGTTTCAATGTTTTCCTCCTTTTAATTTTTTTGTTTTTACTTTTAATTTTTTTTGTTCCGTCCCACCGGCTCCCATCTTTTATACCACATTACCTTTCCCAAACAGGGGTAGGTAAAGGGTAGGTAAAGGTAAGATTTAGGGTAGATAAAGGTAAGGTAAAGGGTAGGTAAAGGTAAGATTCATAGTTTTCTCTCCTCGCTTTTTCTGCTCCGTTGGCTTCCTTTCTTTTATACCACAGTACCTTCCCAAAACAGGGGTAAGTAAAGGGTAAGTAAAAGGTAACTAAAGAGTAAGAAAAGGTTAAGTAAAGGGTAACTAAAGGGTAAATCGATAGTCATTCCTGCACCTGTCTTTTCCTGACCGTTTTTTTATACCACATCCCTTTCCGAAAACATGGTCTACAAAGGGTGGATAAAGGGTGGGTAAAGGATGGTAAAAGGGTGGTTGTAGGGTGGGTAAAGGTAGGGTTCGTAGTTTTTTCCCCGACTACCAACGCCTCTTTTCTCATACCGATTACGCCTCCTTTTTCCGTTTGCATTTTTAGCCCCATATTAAAGGCACGAAAAACGATGAAATTAACGGTCTGAACCGTAATTTTTTCGACCGAAATTACTTTACAATAAACGCAAAATACTCTGCAAGGGCAAAAAAATAACGAAATATGGCAGAAAAGCACAAAAAGGTATCGAGTTTTTAAAAAGGGCACGTTGAACGAAACAACCGCCAATGAAAAAAGGGCGGCGAGAACCGAATATGACCGAGAGCGGTTAAGGAAGGGGGCGCGATTCGCAGCGGGTTAGCGAGAACGCCCCCTTCCGCTCGGTCATCGGTTCGCCCCCTTGCTTGGCGGTGCGTTCAATCCCGATTGATCGATAGATTTGTTTTTTGCTGATTAAAAGTTTGTTTCGGCGTATGCTTGTCTCGGCGAGGCGAAGCCGAGCCGACTTGTTTCAAGACAAGCATACGCCTAAATGCCAAAAAATTTTTTCTGCAAAAAATCCATCTATTTACTGATGTTTTAGGAGATTGATGTTCTTACAAAAAATTATTTTTAAAAAAGGGTATTTACAATTACATTTGCGCATGTTACTATGAATTTAAGAAAGGGATACGAGTGGACCGAATAATATCTGGTTTTCTAGATATGAAGGTAGATATTAAAGGGGTCCGCGCAGTAAAATGCGCAAATGTAAAGCATGGTAAAACACTGCTTCGTAACTCCTATGATGACTCTTGGAAGACGTCTCAAAATGGCGTCTATTATAATGTACAGGGCCTCTATGTTGTAGAAACATAGAGGTTTTTCTTGAAACGGAGGTAATTACCTAAAACAGAGAAACAAGTAAATAGTAATCAGAAGCTATAACAAACAAGTGACACAAGTGCTATAAAAATTTCATAATGATCAGTTTGAAAAAAAGGAGATACGTGATATGAAATTCGTAAAAATGTTGTTTGGTAGAAGTTACACGGGAAGAAGTTTGCGTACGATAATAATCGCGGGATTATTAATTTACATAATGTTGATGGTTTGCATCCTTCCGCGAAGTCCATATTTTGCAGATGCTTCTGATAACAATTACATTGAAAAGACGGTAGAAACATTCAACGACAACTATTCGGAAAAGGATGTTTTAAATAATCAATTTTTTATAGATAATGAAAACGAATTTCCGCAGGAAGTAGAAGCGGAAGATGAATTCAAAGAGATCGAAGATATAATTAAAGATAAAGCTTGGAAAGAAACCGAACCATTAAGTGTAGTAAAGGAAGTCGAGGAAAAAAGAACCGCCGATACCAAACACTTTTTAATGAGTAATGGTACTTTTACTATGGTTTGTTTCAGCGAGCCGGTGCACTATCTTGACGAAAAAGGGAAATATAGAGATATTAATAATACACTTATCGAAAAAGACGGTACATATACGAATACTGACAACAATTTTAAAGTTGCTTTACCTAAAAACTATTCTGAAAAGATGACAACCATTTCAATAGACGATTGCCAAATAGGTTTTTCTTTAGCGGATGATATTGCTAAGGGAAAGGCGGTCTCTAAAGTTGTTTCACAAAAAAATATTAAAAAAATTGATAAAAACGAAAAAAATGAAATTGAGTTAAAAACATGTTCAAGCATTCAGTATACATTGAATAAAGAACAAATTGAAATTGAACAAATTCTTAGGGGACAAGGTTTAAAAGAAAACATTATTATTAATTCTCCTATAAATAGTTATATCTTTAATTTCGATATCAGTGTTAAAAATATCAATCTTTCTTTAAATGAGGCCGGGGACATAGATGCTTTTGATGCCACAAGCGGGAAAAAGAAATTTAAAATTCCTAAAGGGTATATGTTTGATGCTAAAAATAATTTCTCCAATGATGTTGTTTACAAATTGGAAGAAAAAAAGACAGGCTATCGCTTAAAGGTTATCGCCAGTGAAGAATGGATAAATAGTGCTGAACGGGCGTTCCCTGTAACGATTGATCCTACTATTACATTAGATAATCCAAGTATCGTTACGACGGCTTCTAGGGAATCGCATCAGGGTAATACCATGTATATTACCAGCGGAGAGATTAAGTCGTTCGTTCGCTTTAATATCCCAGACTTTTTAATAGGTAATACCGTTTTTTCGGCAACCATGCGTTTAGGTATTTCAAACTGGGCAGAAGCGACGCAGGTTAATATTTATGATTGCAATACCGATTGGTCTACAACTGCGCCATCCTATCCCCAAGATTTTGACCAAGAGGGAGCCATCCCAGAAGATTGTTTAGTCGTTCCCGCAAAATTTTTACCGTACTATAGGGATTTTAATGTTACAAAAAGCATGAAAAACATCATAGAATACGGATGGCCGATAAATTATGGTTACGCTATCGGATTGGCTAATTCTTCGTATACTTTGGAAGTATATAATGAAAATACTTCCATGGGTCCGCAATTGTGTGTAAATTATCGACCTATGGTTGGATTAGAGAGTTATTGGGAATATGACACCTATTCCATTAAGGACACCAATCTTTATGTGAACAAGTACAATGGACAAGTAACAACCATACACAATATTATGTCCTCTGGGGATGAAACATCTATAAACGTTCAACTTGTTCATCTTGATACATTTTGGAATCAACCTTATAAAACATACGACACCTCAACTGGGCAGGAATCATATCCGTATGAAGGGAATTACGGAAATGGATGGAAATTAAATTATATTGAAGTATTAATACCCCACAATCCGGAATTAGATGATAATCAAAATATTATCAACGCAGACTTTGAATATTATGATGCAGATGGCACCTTGCATTGGTTTTTTAAAAACAATGATGGCTTGTCGTATGACGAAGAGGGATTAGGATTACAAATAATCTCAAACTATCTTTCCAATGTTAGTTATTATTGCCTTGTAAATAAAGCAGGTGATAAAAAAGTCTTCATGTCTTACGGACGATTGCGTTATATTAGTGATGTAAATGACTATCAAATTACATTGACCTATGAAACCGTCAATAATAAATCAAGACTCAATAAAATATCAAATAGTCGGGGCTTTGAGGCTGTATTAATATACGATGCGAGTGGGTATCTAACTCAAATAGAATATCTCGGAGCGTATGATAGCGTAAAGGTGGCTGCTACATTCTCATATGTAAATGGAAATCTAAGTAGAGTAACCATGCCGGATTCAACTTATACGGACTATGGGTATGATGAATATGGCATCACGACAATTACTGATAATGACGGAAAAGGTATAAGAATTAATGAATTGCTCTTTTTAACCTGTATAACGGATGCAAGCGTAACGTACGAAGTCAATATTTCGAATATGTTTTTGCGCGGAAAAAGAATTTATGAAAAAGGAAACGATAGTTCTTGGTCGGCGGTGAAAGACAATGTATTTTTTGGCGATTTAACCATGACAATAACCGGAAAAGACGGAAAAAATCTATTTTACGAAAATACTTCTGGAAGCGAATTAACTGCAAGATACACTCTCCAAGATTGGGTCTTAGCTATAATTGTTGTGGCATTATTTGCTCATATTTCTAATCCAGAGATAGTTGCTAAGATTGAAAATAATAAAAAATATTTTGGAGACGAAAACTTTATAACACACACTGTGTTTGATTCGACAGGAAGAGTCGTTTCCGAATATGTCGCGGCACAGGATACAGTAACAGCCTATAAATCACAATATATACAGAGTGGTAACAATAAGAATAAGGTTTCGCAAACGGCCTCCTATCAAGCTAGTGTAATAAATCTCATAAAAGATGGTAGTTTCGAACATAGCAATCATTTGTGGATAGCATCTTCAACAAATGCCGTAGGTGGCTATTCTGATGTTGCCGCAGTTGGGGGACAATCTTTAAAAATCAGCGCTTCAAGCACCCAATTCAGATATTACTATCAACAAATCACTTTAAACAAAGGAGAATATACTTTTTCTGCATATATTCATTCTGATTGTAACGACACTTATCTTGATACATCAAGCGGAGCATTCTTACAATTGGAATATGGTGCCATCATATTGAAAAGTGAACGTATTATTAAGGACCTTTTCCAGACTAACAACACTTTTAGACAGGTATTTATCACTTTTACAATAGATTCGGATAATACGATTGCAACTCTAAAAATGGTCGCAAATAGGTTTAATGGATTTGCGCTGTTTGATGGTGTACAATTGGTTAAATCAAAACATGGAGTTATCGATACAGTCAACTATATGGAAGATCCCGGTTTTGAAAACAGTAATACGGGGCTATCTTCTGCATGGACGATTTCCGCCGGATCCGGCACATCTTATGGAGTCGAAGACCACTCGTTTTCTGGACGAGGAGTGTATTTGAACGGGAACACTAATTCAACTTTATCTTTGATGCAAAAAGTTCGTATAGATACAAAGCCTGTACAAAGCACTTACGCAATATCTTTTTGGGTTAACACAAATGGTTATGTTTATTCCCCCAAATCAGATTCCAAAGTGGCATTAAGGTATCGCGCTTTACAGACGGAAACAACTGCCTTCTCCGGTAACGATGGGAATTATAAACTGGTTTACATAAAAGCACTCAACAATCAGTGGTCACAGTTGGGTGGTATTTTAACCATTCCTGCCAATGCTTGGGGAATAGAAGTATATGTTGTTGTAAATTATTCACCAACAAAACTACGTCTGGATAGTTTTAGTGTAACACAAACACAAATTAATAACTATGAATATAACTCCGATGGAATAATAAGTTCGTATGACAATGGGAAAAATGGAACAAATTTCTTTAAAGATGATAACTCGGCAAGTTTATCACAGGATACCGGAGATAGCTATAATGTTATCCTTAATAGCAACGGAACGACGCAAAAAGTTACCACGGTGAATAATGGTACTTCTGTAAGTTACACATATGACAGTCGCGGTAACGTTACTCAGGTTACTACCGTTAATGACGCATATAATAAAACCAAAGTAGGAAAGTCATCCATTAGTTATGATTTAACGGATTCCATCGGTACTTTGACGGCGACCGATTCGCTTTCTTTTAAAACAATAAGTACATATACCGGTTTTATGAATACACTGAGAAGGACGAAAAATTCCGATGGTTCTTATGTCGAATATGATTATGATGATGGGCTTATTCATACAAATTTATTCTCGCATAAAAACCTTACTTTATCAGGAGTAAATAGTCTTATATTTACTGGGACCGGTGAGACTTATACGGTGTTTGTTAAGCCTAATACCAATTATACTTTCAGTTGCAACCGTTCAATCAGCGGACCGTATAAAACAAAAAAATACTCTATCGCAATTTATGCGTTGGACGGAGGAATGTCACAAGGTGCCAGATTAGCGTCGATCTATCCGTCTGACGTAACTTCCGTTGTGTTAACGTTTAATACCGGAAATGCTACGGCAATCGCTGTTGAGCTTAATTCCGGAGCCGGAACGGCAACCATTTTCAATAGTGGTTATCTTTCTACCGTAACGACCAGATTTACGTCTATGCAATTGGAAGAAGGGACCACTAATACTTCTTTCGTTGATTATGTCGCGCATAAAAGAGTGAAGACGATCACGATAACGCAAAAAGGAACAAACGGAACCGATTTGTCTACAGCTACCTATGAATACTTCGTTTCCACCGATTCTGCAAATACGTCTCAGTATGGATACAGACAAACCGGAGCGTTAAAGAGCGTGACTTTGGGTAATGGAACCGTCTATTCCTATAAATATGACCAATGGGGAAATATCATAGAGGTAAAGATCAATGGATCGACTGTGGTAACCAATATTTATAGAAGCACAGATGGTGTAATGGTAGCAAAGAAATACGCCAACAATTATACCGAGTATTATCTCTATGATACGTTGGGTAGAAACTATGCTGTAAAAGCAGTCTCGAATCCTCTGCCCAGTTCCGTTAACTTGGATATCCAGCAAGAGATTATCACAGCATTGAATTCTGCAACGTTACTTAAAGATTATTATTATGATTTTTCCATCTCGGGAAACACGTTGAAAGCAACCGATAAGCTTAATAATGATTATAATATTTACGGATATGAAAATGGTTCGTTAGTTATTGTCGGTAGCGGAAACGAATATCTGACAACTAATTATTTGGAGCAAATTTATGATGTAAATTTGAAATTGTTAGAAGAAAGAACAATAACTGTTAATACAACGGGGACTTATTCCATCCAGTCGTCCAAACATTCCTATGATACATATACGGATTATACTTTGGACGAGGGTTATTTAGCACAATTGCAAAAGAATGTTTCCGGTTTGTCGCCCATTGTATACGATGGCGGTAAAATTGAGTGTCAGGCAAACAGCTTTTTACAATCATCAACATACTACTCGATGATTGATCCGGCTCTTTTTGTACCTAAAGCGACCTTACATCTTACTTATAGCATTCAGCGAAAGGAAATTTCCGAAACCGAAGAAGTTATCGGCGGCATTATTATAGCGTATACGGATGGCACCTATTCGAATTCCGTTGAAATACCGAACGACACTTCCATTCATACCTATACGCTGATATCCGATCCCGAAAAAACGATCTCAAAGGTGTATCTCCAAAAGATTGTTTCATTGCCGGTTATTTTGAGCAACGTTAAGTATAGTATTGGATATTGGAATAAAGATTATGCTTTGACACATTACGATACGTCAAAAACGGCGCCTGTAACTATGTCTGATGAAACTGCGAGCGACGGTACTAAGGTTACTAATATCATTCAAACCAGCGCGTATCAGCATACTGTCAACAATGTCGCAACAAGTTTGGTTTCTCCTTCTTCTTTGGCTAATGCGGGTAGAATTACACTTAAATATGTTATAAGGAGATTGGAAGCAGGCACGACAACTTGTTACGGATTACAGTTTACTTACAATGATAATACTGTTTCCGATAGTGTTATTTTACCCGAAGATAACGCTTGGCATTTCTATACCATTCTTTCGCAGGAAGGAAAAACCGTATCGAAGATTGCTTTCCCGGCTTCGAACTCCGACATCCAGATTTGCTTAGGAAACGTTAAAATTATTTCGTCTGTCCAAAAAACCAACGATATTATAGCGGAAACGCAGACGATAAACGGATACAAAAAAGTATATTCATACGATGCCCTTGGAAGAATTATTGAGCAATCGGTAAAAAATGCTAACTCAGAATATGACACTATCGTAAAAGAACAGTTTGAATACAAATATAGTGGTTCGAACGCTTCTGATATTGTAAAAACCTTTAAAGTGGGATATGGTTATAATTCCTATACGTTAAAGTATTATTACAATATGGAAAATGATAGCGGTACTATCAGTACGACAGCGTCCGATCCGTATAATATTCGAAAGATTGAGTCGATCAGTTCTTCCGGCACGGTGACCACGTTAGTCGAGTATTTTTACGATCAACGCGGCAGATTGATCCGTGAAAACAATTTTGAAAGTAACTTTACCGCTATTTACTCTTATACGTCCGACGGATCTCTATCTGTCAATGATAATAATAATTTGTATTCCAAAAAAAAGTATAGCGTATGTACGGCGGGACAAGACACTCCGACGGGAACGGTTACTACACAAACTTATTCTTACGGTAATAGCACGTTTAAAGACCGACTGACGAATTTTAATGGTCAGACAATATCTTATGATTCCATGGGTAATCCGACGTGGTATAAAAATAATTCTATAATATGGAACGGTCGTCAAATGACGTCTTATGGTTCGTATTCCTACGCATATGATGTCGAAGGAATGAGAAAGAGTAAGACTGTAAGCGGTATTATGACGAAATACACGTATTTGGGAACACGCTTGATATCGGAAACAAAATCAAATAATACAATTTCTTACGTATATTCAGAAGACGATTTGGTAGGGTTTGTGTATAATAATACCAGTTACTTCTACATTCGAAATCTGCAAGGAGACGTAATAAACGTGATAGACCAATACGGATATGTTTCTGCAACGTATAGGTATGATGCTTGGGGGAAAGTGCTGTCGGCGAGCGGTTCAATGGCGAGCGTCAACCCCATTCGCTATCGTGGTTATTATTATGACACCGAAACAAATCTTTATTATCTGAATAGCAGATACTATGATCCGGAAACGGGTAGGTTTGTTTCCCCCGACGTCCTGGCCGAAGCCGGTAATATTTACGCCTACTGTCAAAACGATCCTGTCAATAAGGTTGACGGGAGTGGATGCAGTTCCGTTGATATAAAAGGTTGGTGGCGGAGTTCTGTTGCGACTGTTACGAAGACTGTGTCGGATGTGGCTGCAAAGATTGGAAACGGTTTAATGCAAGCGAAGGACGTTGTTGTAAGTGCTGGGAAGGAAGTGGCAGGATTTGTTTCTGATGTTTACAATGATTTCAAAAATCTTGATATCAATAACACCGATCCCAATGTGGTTTCTAAAGCTCATTACTTTTCAGGCTATGACGGTCAATTCGTATTCCTCTATGGCAATCCGGCAGCTACACGTATAAATGCTGGTTCGTTTGGACCAATAATGGGAGTGCACAGAGGAAACTTTGGGGAGCCTGATTTTGGGGATACGCTTAAGCATGAACATGGTCATTATATGCAGTATCAAGAACTTGGACTTATCAAATATACTTTTGGAATAGCTGTACCCTCGGTTTATCATGCTATTTGTGAGGATTATGATGGTATAATCCCTTATCATTCACAACTCTGGGAGGTAAAAGCTGATTGTATGGGCATGTGTTTTTTATTTACAAGTGATCCAAGTGATAAATATTGGTACCACAAAGGTACTGCCGAAGCGGATGGCGATGCATATTATAGCAGATTACAGAATAATCGTACCATTAATGTAATAATAGATTGTTTTAAATATTATTTATGGTCGTACCGTTATTAATATAATACCATGCTGTTTCAGTTGCTTTTAGGAGGATGGTTATGAAAAAAAAGGCATTATTTTCTCTTATTATTGTAATTATTACATCATGTCTATATGGTTGTGCCCCAAAGGAGCAGTTTGAGTATTCTGGGAACGACGCAGATCTTTACACAGAAGCCATTCATTCAATTTTAGGAACAGATGGCTTAATAAAAGGTAGAAATGGAGCCCAGGACCCCGTTTTGAATGTTATAGAACAGGATGCACACGGGCGAAAGATGTATGTATATTCTGAAAAAGGCAGTATGGGTAGAGTTCAAAAATATATATTGATTTCTCAACGGACTAGTAATGGTTTTGTTTATTACTATCCAGATTATAACTTTATAATTGGAGAATTTCTAATGCAGGATGAAACAGCATCAGAAGACAAGATCAACGATGAACAAATTTATTGGAAACAATTTTTTACCGAAAGCCAAGTGACGAAATTGAAGTTACTAAATGATTGGAATCAAGAAATAAAGATGGAGAAATGCATCAAACAAAAAGTTATACAAAAAAAAGATGATCCTCTGACTTCAAGCGAGAAAAATGCTTTGTATAATGAATTGTTCAACGAATCGAGAAATGATCGAGAGGTTTTCATAGATTATCTAACTATGGACGATGAAGGCAAACTATTATATTTGGCTAGTAATGCAGATTCAAGTTTGATGGATTACAGAATGGTCATTATAGATGGAGATTCCCATTATAACCAAAAGATTGATGATGTAATGGCATACCAAGAACAATTAGCCGCCTTTAAGCGTGAACATAATTGGAAGAAATCTTAAGAAATGAGGAAAGAGAAATGTAGTAAAGCACATTAAATAAACATGATTCGTAAGATTATCGAGACTGAACGGTAGTGCGAGGTCTTAGAACAATGTATATTTTAAAAGGAGAATATTAATGTTTGAAACTATTTTTAGCCATGTTGTATCAATCGTTCATGAAGCCGGAAAAATTGCGAAAGACGATAAACTGCGCAATGAAGTTGCGGTAAAGGGAGATTGCGATTTTGTTACTGCTGTGGATACCGGCATTAGTTCTTATTTGAAGCAGGAATTAAAGAATATTGCACCAGAAGCCGGTTTCTTTTGTGAAGAAGAAAGTGGTATGCTGACAGACCCTTGTTGGATTCTTGATCCGATTGACGGAACAACAAATCTTATATTTGGTTATCCAATGAGTTCAATTTCTCTTGCCTATTACTCTAATGGAAGTATTCTTTGGGGAATAGTTTATAACCCGTTTACAGGAGAGACTTTTATTGCTGAAAAAGGGAAAGGGACAACATTAAATGGGAAAAAGATTTTCGTCAGCACTCGAACTATTAATCAAGCATTGATTGAATTTGGAGCAGGGTCCACCCATAAAAACGAAGCTGATAGAAATTTTGCTTTAGCTCTCAGTATTTTTAAAGAATGTTTGGATTTGCGTCGAGTATGCTCTTCGGCATTGGATCTATGCTATATAGCATGTGGCAGGATAGACGGCTATTTTGAAAAAGTATTAAAGCCGTGGGATATTGCCGCGGGTAGTCTAATTCTTACAGAAGCAGGTGGCCTTATTACGGATTATCAAGGTGATTCTATTCGTTTTAATAAAGCAACATCTGTGATTGCCGGTAATATTCCTGTTCAAAAAGCTATTTTAAAAAGAATTAAGGAGAACTATTGATGAGAAATAGAGTAGCAAATGATGGCTTTTTTGTCGGAAACTGTTTTTACAGAAGTAAAAATATAAAAGGAATAAACGAAAAGATTAAGAAAGATAAATCAATTGGACGCTACTCACTATTTCTTGCGATCTGTTATCTGGAGCTATACTGGATTTTTAAAGAAGATATCATGGGATGGATAGATACTATCCAAGGAATAAGCGATAATCTTCGTGTTTTGATCATGAGTGTTTTGGGGTTGCTAACTACTGCAGGTGTTTATCGTTTGATTTATAGGATAGTATACATAATATATCTAAGAATATGGGCTCAAAAGCACTCATATAAATGGATAAACGGCGATTGGTTACATATACATATTAAGGGTGTTATAAGAATTGGGTATGTTAATATAACACAGGAGTTTGATAATATATATGTCAACGGATTGAATACTAATCCAGATCAAGACAAAGACGACCAAACCATTACAAAATGGAAATATGAGGCTGGACATATAACAGAAATTGAATCTAAATATTCAGATAAAAAAGAGTGTGAATATTATGGTTGTTATCGTGCTAAACGTGAATCCCCGAATAATGCGGATTATATTGTTAAAAAAGATGGGATTCATCGCATGAATATTGTTATGCTCGATGGCAAAAAAATACCGAGAGAAATGAAGGGATATTTTGGAGATACCGCTAAAAAAACTGATAAAGATGGAATAGACCAACACTTTGGAAGCCTTTATTTCTTTAGAGTAAGCAATAAGCTAAAAAAACAAATGAAGGACCTAACAGAAAATGGTATTTTAGAATTGATTAGAAGTGAATATAATAATGTCAATACTGAATACGAGGAAATAAGGTCTCTTCAAAATATTGCAAATACTATAAGCACTTCTTATTAGTTTTTATTGCGCTAATTCAACAATAGAGCCGAAAGATATATCTTTTCGGCTCTATTTTATGTGCATATTACTCTACACCACATATAGAAATAGCCCAAAAAATATCATTTTTTATGTCGTGGTAATTTACAAAGCTATTTCGCTTAAGCCATAGGATATCTATTATGCAGGATAAGCGGAGCGGCTTGAAATATAATATAATAGAACAAATGTATGGGTGGCAAGTGTGCAAGAAATAAAAATTCTTGCACACTTGAAATAGTCGCTTTTTGAATAAGATCATTCATTTCTCATCAAAACTAAACTGTTTTAGTTTCAAGTATGCAAGTGTGCAAATGTATCTCAATAGTAGTGCAGTTTATTATTTAGGCGTAACGTGTAAATTGCTAATTAATTACAAACGATGGCACATTTCTTTCGGATGCTCACTATTCTTCTGTATACTGCCGAAGAAGAATAATCAAGGTGCCTCGCGGTTCCCGGATAACTCAATCCGTTCATACGACATTCAAGAACGTTTGCTTCGCTCTCGGTAAGATTCATGCTTTCGATCATACAATCTACCTTTTGCCATTCTTCTTCCGAATAATGCGTTCCGTCATCTATCGTATAGCACCCATCAAACATTTCTAAAAATACGGGATCGTCGATGGTCTGAATTTTTCTTATGTATGTCACACGATTATTGATATACTGGCTTACGATAAAGAAACACCCATCAAATATTGTAACGGGCTTTAAAACGCCATATTTTAAGACTTTCGTCATATCTGACAATCTCTTACCCATATGCTGACAAAGAAAGCATATAGCCTCCATGGCAAGGTCATAACCGTCTGTATAATTCCGTGCCGGATCGCCGTTATGATGATAAACGTCTCTCACTAATCCGTCGTACAGCTTTTTCGCTTTGTCCGAATAATATCGGGTGCAAAATCCTCTTGCGCAAGCAATGGAGATATATTCTCCCATACGTTTTACATTGTCTTTGGTGATTACTTCGTTTTCATCGAATTTGTTTTTCATTGGAAATACCTCCGCGTTATTTATTTGCCTTTCGGCAGTGGAGGCAGGAGCATATTCCGGTAAAGCACAGTCCAAATGAGAGTCAGGGAGTCTCTGTCAAAGAAAAAGGATAATATTTGCGTAGGAAACAACTACGATAAAAGACATAGCAAATATTATCCCTTTGACAGGGACGAGAAATATGCTACAGTCGAAACAACGAGAGGCAAATTCGCGGAGGTATAAAAAATAAGGGAATAGAACCGAATATTACGGGGAATTGAATTATATATACTTAATTACGCCGAAATATTCCCGATAAATAAAAATGACGAACGCATTATCTTGGTTCGTCAAATTTACGTCTGGTGGGATATAACGGACTCGAACCGCTGACTTTCTCCACGTCAAGAAGACACTCTACCAGCTGAGTTAATATCCCAAAGCGTTTG
>JAEEGL011017691.1_pt1 | contig 21956 bp, 23 predicted proteins | sample 9134231 | NCBI WGS metagenome assembly JAEEGL01 (sample SAMN16246548, study PRJNA631951) | gut metagenome | biome: gut microbiome; feature: rumen; material: fiber-attached | host: Bos | place: Iran: Karaj | collected 2018-10 | reverse complement strand
ATCCCTATACCCCCTTTCAACCTATTTGAGGGAGCATGAGATGTGGTACGGCGATGTCGAGAGTCTCAAGAACATTGACAACACCGCTTATTACCGGGCGAAGGCTCTTGGTGCCAAGTTCCTCGGATTCCGCCTAATGGAGGTTGACGGAGCCCCCAACGCCGTTCTCAGCTTCGCCTATATTGAGGGTGCGGAGATTCCCGATAATGACGCCCTTATTCAAAGCTGGGTTCTCACTTCCTATAAGGTTAATGGATTGCTGGCGGTAAGCACAAAGTGAAAAGGAAACCAAAAATAATCTTACGGCTGCTTCTGGCGGCGATACTGCTTTTCTGCGGATTTTTAATCGGCAGGAAAGTGACGCCCGTGAAGATAGTTGAGAAGATAGAATACAGGGATGCCGAGCCGATTCATGATACCATTGACAGACCGGTCCCGGTTGAGGTTCAAAAACCTATTGACATTAAAAACATCATTGCGCAAGCGGTTAAAGATGGCATTTATCAGGAGCTCTTTCCGGAAAAGATTGTTGAGGTTGAGAAACCTATCCTAATGACAAGCGAGGATACACTTAAAATAGTTATTGACTGGGCAACAAAGAGGGAATATAATGAGGTGTTATTTGATAATGATACGCTGGGGACATTTAAACTTAAAACCAATGTGCAATATAACCGGCTCGGTGATTTGATATACGACTTCCAGCCAAAGCAGAAGGTGGTGACGAAAACGGTTTATACCCAGAGGAAATATATCCCGTATATAGGGGCAGGTGTTAGCACTTTCCCCGCGGCTTCCGCCGAGTTCGGTATGTTTTTCAACCAATCATGGGGACTGGCGATTGATAGCCACTACTATCCAAGAAACAATCTGTATTATTATATACCCCGGTTTGATGTGGGGCTTAAAGCAGTCAAGGTATTTTAAAAGGGTCGCGAAATCGCAACCCTTTTTTTATTCATCACCATTATAATCGGCAAAATTGACTTTAATCCTTTTATAGTCATCTATATTTGAGTTAATCCCGCTTCTAACTTTTCGCAGTTTCTCATTCTCGCTTTCCGGGGCGAAGACCGGGTTTTGTATTGCGAGAGATGTGATTGCGGCATATCGTTTCAGCCCTGGTTCCTCTATCGCTGTGGTTATATATCTTAAATAAAAATCACTCACATGAAGCCTCCGTTCCTGGTTCTTTATCACATGTTCCATTCCCTTCCTGGATAACGCATAACAATTGGCAAGGACATAGAGGTTCTTCCCTATATCAAAGAAACTGTCATTTATCTTATCCTTCTCAATCGCTTCCTCATATTTGGCGCTTTTGGCCGGAATTTTGTCAAAAAGCATGATGTCATAATCCTCAGGCAGGTCTTCGAGCATTTTCTCAATCTTTCCCAGGTCCTTTAAGAATATATTATCATTTTCCAGGATAAGAATATGCTTGAAGCCCAACTCATAAGCCTCCTTAATACAAGCGTAATGTGCCAAACCGACTTTCATACACCCCTCGGACGGGGCAGCTCCACACACTTGATATAATTTATCGTAAATCGGGCTGTCCCAGGTGATTTTCCAAGAAAATACCCCACTTTTCCTGATACCGACACGCTCCAGTTCAGATGAGCATTTTTTAAATCGGTCCGCATAAGGTAAGTAGTGAATGCAATAAATATGGTCAAAATGTTTCTTCCAATCTATCATTTTTTCTTAACGGTCTTAACTGTTTTATTTCCCGCATGAGCCCTGTTCCAATAGAAATATTTAGACTCACAAGTTTTTTTATCCAATGCCTTGAAACAAGTGGATTTGGTTTTCCAGACGGCATAATTGAATGACAACTGGTCCCGGTGTGAGTAATTCCTTATCTCCTCAGCCCAGGCTTCCATTAACACGATGCAATCCTCATTATTATGCCACCGGACCATAATGTTTGTTTGGCATAATCCGAAACGCCTTGGGAAACCCTCTTCCTGATATTTTTTCATTTGCTTGTCCGGCATGTCCGACGTGTCCTTCTTAAGGGCTTTCACCGCAGTACACTCATCGTAAATGCACCTCCTTACAGGGTGGGCGGGAATAAACACACTGTACCCGGTATAAATTATCCCATTGAGGAACTCCTTGACATCACTCTTCACATCAACAGAACCATCCACCCAGATGCTGATATCATATTCGGGAAGATATTTGTGGGGCAGAAGTTTCACCATACGCTGCTGCTTCACCTTTGACAAATCCTCCAAACCCTTGGGCATCGGTCTCAATTCCCATCCGTTCGGCTCGGCTTTCAGATTATCCGTGAAGCATATGTAATCCACCCCCGGGGTTTTCACGGGTTTATGGAGTTTATCATACCCGCCAGTGACACAGGTATAAACAACAATTTTCCCATACTCCCTGACCTGGGCAGGCTTTTTTACCGGCTTCACCTCCTCTTTTTTCTTTGCCACCGGTTTTCTTACCGGAACATTATGTTTAAACGGTTTCGCTTGCTTCTTTAACAATATCATTGATATCTACGCATTTATTATAATTATCCTCAAACTCCTTTTTGATAACCATGGATGGCTTGTCATAATGAAGACCCCAGCCCATCCTTCTGTTCTCGGCGGAAAGCCTTTTCCTACATTCCCTGTATCGCTCGATAATATAATCCGTGCCAAGGTTTTTATGATGGAAAAGGAATATCTTATTTCCGGAATACCATCTCACATTACCGATGGGACGGCAGCCATGGGCACCGGCATCATATCTCATTTCCTTTATCTCATTGGGGTTGAAAATCGTGACCTTGCAGTACATTTTGCTCGCCAGACCCTTGCCGCATATCTCATGGCATAGTTTGCCCTCCTCATACTCGGGGAAGGTCTCGGAATAGATGTTATATCCCCTGGGCTTGCAGATTGTCTCACCCCTGTCCTTCATTCCCTGAAGCTCCGCCCTAAGGTCCGGAGCAAACATGAATTCGTCAAAGTCCGTGACAATCACAAAGTCCGCCTTACCCTTGCTGGCTTTCCAGACCGTGTTCTTAACTCTCATATTGACCCTGTCATTGAAACCGGTCCCGTTTCCGAACGGAATGACCTGCACCCCGGGTACGGATTTAAGATATTCAATCGAGCCATCAGTGGAGCCGTTATCAAGGACAAAGACCTTGTCGGCGACCGTTTTCCAGTAGTCAATAGCAAATGGAATCAACGGTTTCTCATTGTAACACAGTGTGTATAGATGGACCTCGAGGGGTTTTCCTTCCCTCGTTTTATCCTCTAATTTCTCATATTTTGACATATTTGGATATAATTTGTTAAATGTCTCGTTTATTTTTTCCTTGAAGACCTTGAAGTTTGAAACCCCGGAATCATTGACGCAGACAAGTTTCCTTTTATTATTCTCCAATTCCTTACAGACCGATGATAACGCCCGCCCGTCAAAGTTGATGTACCGGCTTGAAATGGTGTCGCTTGTCGCGAAATTGCCTGTCAATCGGTCATAAAAAGAGAAAAGATATTGATTGTAATTGCTGTTTCTCCTGAACTTCGTAATCTCCTTCTCAATCTCCTCCCTGGCGGCAGACCAAACCTTATTATATGAGGATACCGTCATCGGATTCACGCTGTGAGGGGGTGTGCATTTTTTCCCTTTCATCACCTTTCCACTCGCCTTTTGGGCTAAATTGAATGAATTCGCCAGCTGCACCTCATACTGGCTTCCCGTGTTATACTTAGACCCTGATATACTGTAATTTAGGACAGGTTTCCCATCCACAAAAAAGTCGGAAATTTTGCAAGTTTTTGCGACAAAAGTATCATCATTGGCATAGATAAAATTATCGGCCAATCCGGGGATAAAACCGAGGAACATCTCAATTGCCGTGGAACAAAACACAGGTAGGAACTTCTCCGGGATAATATCCTTATGATAAACAACATGGACAGTGTCAGTATTGACCCACGAGGGTACCTGGGAAGGACTAGACACCACCAGATGAACCTTCCTGATAAAAGGCAGGTTCTTCTCCACGGCACGAAGATTATAACGGAGATTATCCCAGGAACGAAAACGCTCTGATTTCTCGGCGTTTATCTTCTTTCCTGAGACTTTCTCGTACTCCCTCTGCCATTCCGGGTCGGAGCCATCAACGTAGGTGATTACATAGTCTATTTGCACTGGTCATCAATCGTTTTTGCATTAAATGCCTTTGTTTCCTCCGCCGCATTCGAATTATCTGCCGTAGTAGAAGTGCAGTAAGGCTGATACTTCCACCACTCTCCATCACCGATTTTCCATTCGTCAGGAGATATAGGCTTCCCGGGGTTACCATACCAAGGTGCCTGCCAAGGTCTCCAGGTCCAGTCTCCTATGTCGGGGTTTGGATTCCTCCAAGGGCAGTTAGGACAAGGTTCATTTATTCCTATTGGCTGCGGGTTATAAGGAATGGTTCCTCCGTCACCTCCCGTAAGCGATGTTCCAAATAGACCCTTAAGCAATTCATACACTTCTGTTAATTTGTCATGCTCTTCATTAGTAATAAACCAACCGGCGTTTCCAATCTTTTCCATATTTTTCTTTTCTGTAAATATACGGAAAATCAACACATTTGTAAATAAAAAAAGGTTGCTTTTTAGGGCAACCTTATATCATTGATGTGAATTGTGTCTACTTTAGGGACAGCCTCCAGAACCTCGATTCGTCTCTCAAGTTTCTCAATATCTACTTCTTGGCTCAGATGGAGTTGAACAGCAATCCCCCAGGATGTGAAGATGGTGACCCAGGCAAGAGCGAACAGCCAGAAACTTGCGGAGTTGTACTTTTGACCGCTCATCGCACCGTCAAGTTTTGTGCCCTGTCTGACTTTTCCAATAACTATATCCGGGATGATGGCGAGTATTATCCCCATTACAACAATAAAGAACAAGCTAAACCAATTCATAATTATTCTCCTACATTTATAAGTTTTTCAATATACTCCCTACCTTCTCCCTTGAACTCCGGGATGTTCTCGTCAATGGACCAATGCCCATTTTCCTCTTTAACACAACAACTACCCCTTTGAAGGTGTGTCGGAAGGTTATTCCAGAGGATACCGGTCTTCTCCTTGACCATAGTGACAATTTCATCCGTATTCTTCTTATGGAGTTCCCCATGGGAGAAGTGTGCTTGGCCAAGCGACTGCTTCGAATTACGGATTGCATCATTTTGCCTAAAAAGCACACAGTTAGTTACTTCTTCCTTTGGAACATTGAAAGCGCGGCAATCAAAGAAAGCACCCATGCCGTCAACTTTCCGGTAATACTTGCCGCCAAACTCACGAATCGTCTTATTGAAAACATAAGTAGCCATGGAAGCGGCAACAGACACCATCTTCTGAATGTTGTTATCAAACCACGAACAGGTGTTGAAAGTCTGGTAGTCAACGAGAACCAGCGTAATTTCGTCACTCTGGGTATATCCGAGGACACAACCTTGGATATGCTCGCACAGATATTTCATGGTTGCCTGCATTGACTTTACCATCGCGTCATCGAATGGTTTGTCAAATCCACGGCAAAAAGTGTGGAATGCCTTCCCGTCAAGGCGGAGAATCACCGGCATTCTGCTGATGAGGTGATTTCTGTTGATGTTCTCGTAACCTTTCATACGGTCACCGAGACTTGTTTTATCTGTTGCCATTTTTCTTTGTTTTAATGTTTTATCCTTCTAGTGACATTTGTTCATTCATTGCGCACTCTCCTGAACAGAAAGTGCCTATTCTGCTCATAACCCTTGCCTTACGGAGGTTCTGGTCGTATCCCTGATAAATGAGTTTGTATTTAACTGCCTCATTTTCAGGTACTTGTTTTCCACAACGCTCACAAGCAACATAGCCTTCCTTGGGCGCATAGTATTTCTCGTATTCTTCCATGTCCCTGGCAATCTTTTCAGCAAAGTCATCCGGGTTAAGAGATACACGCACTTCTCCACGGAACAATTCAAAACCAGTTTCCACATTATACCTTTCACCGGTCATGGATAGACTTTCATGCACTTCTCCAGATGAGTCCTTCCATGTCGTAGTCTGCTCAATGTTAAAGAACAGGTCAAACATATCAAGCGGCACGGACATATACTTCTTAATATATTCTTCCGCATCAGCCACTAACTTTTTCGTGGGTCTACCAACAGGCATTCTCCAACCTCCGAGATAATCATATAACTTATACCTGTCCTTCGGGATAACACTGATACCGGTTATTGTCCACTCCTCAAGGTCTTTTGCGGGAAACCTTGGAGAAGATGTGCAGCGATATAGTTTCTTCCCAATAACATTGTCGGCGTTCGGATAAATTTTTCTTGCAATTTCGCCGGGAAGGTCCATTTCAACCTTACGGAGCCTTGCGTAAGCGTTAGCCACTTTTTCTTTCATTTTTTTTATATTTTAAACTCCATTGACTCTTTTATCAATTTCAATCCAAACTTCCGCAGCCTCTGCCTGGGACGGGAAATCAATATCCGCATAATCTTCGGCCGGTCCCTTGATGAGTAAGTCCATCTCAGTAGCAATGAACTCGTCGATATGAATCCCGACAATTCTCACACCGATGAACCCGGGGTCTTTCCATTCGCCACGGTCATGGCAAAATTTTTCTTTTTCAAAATTTTCGAGCAGGTGCTTGCGGCACATCTCCTCAATCTCTTTATTCGTCTTGTCCTCATGAAGCACGATATACCCGCTCCTCTTTATAGAAGGATAATGTACCCCGTCATCAAGGCAAAGTACCTCGTAGGTGTACGTCGCAATCTTTCTGAATAAATCCATCATGGTTTTTAATTGTTAAAGTTCAAAATATGTATATCCTCTTTTTTCAGCCAGTTTCTTGTCCCTGGTGAAGATGGTGTTGGACGAGTAGTGGATGTACGTCTTCGGTACGATGTTTCCTCCATTAGTGTGTAGATAACCGACTGTACTTAGTCCGTAATTCTGACACAGGTACATTGCAGCATCTAAAAGTGTTACTCTCTTTTTCATGGTACAAAGATAGTGAAAGAATTTGAAAGAGATTTGTTCCTGGCGCAATAAAAACGGGGTCCTTTCGAACCCCGCTTCTTACGCTCTCGGAAAGACTTCCCTGATTTTGGTAATCAAAGCGTCCTCGGTCTGGAGCCCGGCGAGTCGTCCAACCACCTCATCTTTATTATTCAGGAAAATAGTGGCGGGAACACCGCGGATTCCATATTCAACAGCCAGGTCCTCATTCTCATCAACATCAAGTTCCTGGAACTCAATGTCACCAAATTCATCCATCTTAGATACTTTTTCAAAGGTCGGTTTATAAGCCCTGCACGGGCCGCACCAACTCGCACTAAACTTAAGTACTTTACTCATATTTCAATTTATTTTATTATTGTTAAAATTTCAACTAACGAACAATATACATTTTCATTATAAATTTTAGATATTGTCGTTTCTTTTATTAAATTACTAGGAACATAATAAATCAATTTTACCCCATTTTCCTTGGACAACCTATTTTTTAATTCGTCCCTGTTTATTTGCTCCATTAAAGACTCTTCTTGATTTTCTTCTTTTATCAGACCAAACGGTCTAAAATGGAACGTACCCTGGCATTCAATGGCAAGGTTTTTGTCCGGAATGTAAAAATCAAAAGATTGTAAGCCCAGCCACTCAAAATGTTTTTGTTGTTCAAAATTAATATTATTTTCTTCCAATAATACCCTTAAAGAAGTTTCAAGAGAACTTTCGTTACATTTTGGACACCCAGTTCCTTTGGACAAAAATCTGTTTGGAGTTATAAAAAACTCGCCATGTTTTGGGCAAATGATACAGACGGGGGTTATTGCATTCACATATTTTACCTTTGAATAATCGTATTTTTTATCTCCATATAACTTTTCCGCCTCGCTTATAAACTTTTCTGTTGTTTTCCTGGTTTTATCGTTTCTGTGTTCATTTGCACATTTTGGGCATCCAGCCCCTCTCAATAAATTATGTGGAGTTGTTAAAAACTCACCATGTATCTTGCAGTTCACCCTTATTAGTGAAAAAGCACCCGAATAAACACTATTTTCATATGTATATTTATCACCATGAATTGAAACACATTCCTTTATGAAATCCTCCGTAGTTTTACATTTACCAGCACATTTTGGGCACCCTCCACCCCTTAAATGGCTAATTGGTCTAACCCAAAATTCTCCGTGTTCTGGGCAAATGATGCATATTTTTTTATTTGCACCCGCATATTCAGCCTTGGAGTAGTCATATTTGCCCCCATGCACTCTTTTTGCTTCTTCAATAAATTGTTCGGTAGTCTTCATGGTGTTACCAGCACATTTTGGGCAACCATTACCAATTAAATGTCTGCCTGGTGTTTGCCAAAACTCCCCGTGCTCATGGCAGATAATACAAACATTTGTCCTATCGTTCACATATTCAACCTTTGAGTAGTCGTATTTATCTCCGTGTACAGCCTTGGCCTCTCTAATAAACTGCTCAGTAGTCTTTGCCCTTCTCTTAATTTGTGATAATTTACCGCATTTTGGACACCCTTGACCTGATAGGTGGTTATTTGGCTGCATCCAGAATTCCCCGTGCTCCCTACATATTATACACACCTTCGTTGTGGCATCCACATATTCAACCTTGGAGTAGTCATATTTGTCTCCATGTTTTGCTGTGGCCTTTTCAATAAATTCTGGAGTGGTAAGTTTTTTCATAATAGCGTTTTCTTTAATAATAAATAGTTTATTTTTTTAAAAAAAGCAAACGCAATTACTAAAAATATAATTCATTTCTGGCGTTGATGAGTAGGTTATTGATTTTTCCTGAATCCACCATATCTGGTAATGCTGATTTTTTTACCAGTTCATCGAATTCCTTCCTTTTTTCTTCAACATATTTCATGAGTTCCTCATACGAAACTTTATGATTCTTTATATTGAGCAGGAAATCCCTGTCCCAGGTTCTTTCAACATTAAAAACACCATCACGGGCCAATTCAATTCCTGTATGGATTAAACGAACCGTTTCGCACATATTCTTAGCGTCAAAATTATATCCCTTATTATCAGAATATCTAATGGGGTTGCGTTTTTCTCTCCACTCGACCCATTCCTTATAATCCTTGCAGTGGCTTGTGTATCCATCCTTATTGTATGTCATGAAGCAAATCGGTTTCTCACCCTTAGGAATGGAAGAAAGGCGGATTTCATTGGACTTCTCAATATCCTCGGGGTAAACGATGCCGGAATATTTGAAAAACTCCTTATTCTTAATCCTGTCCTTTATATTTTTCGCATCCGCATCAGAAATGAATTTGTCAAACGGATGCTTAGTACCTTCAATTCCAAAATCAACACAATACCAGTCAATGTTCTCGAACTTGAAGTAAGCAGCCCAATCGTAATACACACCGTAGGTATCCTTCATGTTAGGGATATTCACGACGCCGCAATAACGCTGGTCAAGGTGGTGTTCCGCCAGGAACTCCTTAATCGGCTGGCTTCCCTGGTTTTTGAAAGTGTAGCAGAAGTCAAGAACGTCCTTTCGTTGAAAATCTTCGGGAACATGGCATTTTTTATTATATCCAGTGGCTTTTCGAATCTGAGTATATGAATATGAAAGAAGTGGCTTGAAGCACTCTTTACTCAAAAAATCATATCTATGGTCAAGAATGTTTTGCACAGCCGGATGTACGTCTCCGATTATGTATTTCTTATCAACAAACAAAGACTCAAGTGCCATTGGGTTTTGTTTACGAATAAGTTCTAACCATCTTCCAAGTTCGTAATAGGTTTCATCATTTTTTTCATCTGAAACTTGTTCTACATAGTTATCCCTAAACCCGATTATCATATCTTTTGGGGCAATGAAAACCCCGCCATAATCATAATCTGATTTGCCTTCTACACCAATGCCATGAGACCAGCTTCCCCTTAAGTATTTGTAGGCAATCATGCCTTTTTCCTCAATGTCTTTAATTGTCATTTCCGTTCTAAAATTTTCTTAGCCTTATCTATATCTTCCTGTGTGACTCCAGTCTGGCGGTTTATCTGGACGAAGTTATCCTTCTGCCCGAGCAACATATCCGCATCATCATCAAAAATCACATACTCATAATCCTTCTGGTAATATTTTGAGCCATATTTTGTACCATGTGCCCTGAAATTGTCACAGAGCCACTTCTCAATCTCATTGCCACGACACATCCAGTCCTGATGATAGTGCTCCGTGCAACCGACGATTGGAAGCTCAAGACCCATGTTTTCCAACTGTCTGGCACCCTCCTCGCCCCAGGATGAACTAATGACAACTTCCACGTCGATGTCTTTCAATTGATTCAATAGCTTGATTGCCTCCGGGTCAAAGTGGCCGCTGCGACCTTTTGTCTTGGCAAAAAACAAGTCCCCATTGCAAACGCCGTCCACATCAAGCATCAGGATTTTCTTCCACTTGGTTTCCATCTTTTTCCTTCCTTATGTTTTCTTTACGACATTCACAAATGTTGCCGTCGTGGTCTATAACATAAATCATATCGTAATTGATTGTTTCTTTGAAGGTTCCGTAACCCTCACCCTCACTCTCACTCATGTCCCTTACAACCCCGATAATTTTATCACCTTCACCTTTAATACCATCGAATCTAAGAGGTCCCTTACCATCACCCACGAAACTCCTGGTCTTGTGGTTGTATAGAATATACCACTTGAAAAACCCTCCGGGGATAATGTAAAGGTTCTCACCAGCGGTGTCTTTATCAGTAATAAATACACCATCACCATCAGCAATTAGGTTTCCATCACAATCATAGAAGAACTCGTGAAAATCAAATTGATAATGATACATAATGAATTCATGATGCCAGTCAAGGATATTCTGCATCTTTAATGATTCATCTAGGAGCACCCCATTGGCTGAATATAATCTCACATTCCAGTCCCGACATGTTTTCTCAAACGGGATACAATAACACCCGTTGTCATAAATGCGTCTCCCGTCACGCCATTTTCCGTACAACTTGCTATCGTGTTTCTTGTCAAATTTAATCTGCTCCTTATTGAGCCTCTTCTCCCATAGGGCTTTGCGAAATTTCTTAAACATAATTTTTCTTCTTTACATTTGCAAATATACAAATAATTCCCCAATGAAATGGGCTGGTGGCGCATTTCTTTTCCCCTCTTTTGACTATTTATAAAGAAAAAAGAACGATAATGAAAGAAGGTTATGTCCATTTGTACAGTGGCAGCACTGATTTTGACCAAGATTATTATGGTAGTGCTTATAAAGAGCCTTGGCTGAGTGAGACCGATGAGAACGGTGATGTTAATTACAATAAAGTCCCCGATACCGACTATTTAACATTTAAAATAACCAGCGGAGGCAACATCTATTGGAAAGCGTCATCAAACTGCCCGAGTAATTTCAAGAGAACTATTGAGTATAGTAAGAACGGCGGTACATGGACATCCATATCGCCCAACGCCACAATATCTGTCGTGGCGGGTGACAATGTGCGATTCAGGGGCAATAATCCCTCTTATGGAGGCAGCGATGTACCCTATCCCGAGAGGTCCGAGGACTATGGACTAATTTACTATAATTCCTTTGAGAGTTCCACTTGCGGATTTGAGGTTTACGGTAATATCATGAGCCTCATCGATAAAGACAATTTTAGGTCTCTGGTGCATTTTACTGAGACTTTGGTATTTTACAGGCTATTCTATAACTGTTCGAAACTCACGTCCGCCGAGAATCTTCTTTTTCCGGCGACTAGGTTGACCGATGAGTGCTATTCCCATGTGTTCATGAATTGTACCGGAATGACCGGTGTCCCTTCATTTGAGTCAACAAGGCTTGGAAAGTGGTGCTATGACGGTGCTTTTGAAAATACCGGTATTGTTGACGCATCCGGTATTGTCCTGAAAGCCAGAATCATGAATGAGGGCTGCTACCAAGGTATGTTTTGTAATAACCCCAGGTTGAGAGTTCCGCCGGTTATCAAAGCTAAAAAATTGGCTTATCGATGCTTTTACTATATGTTCGGCGGTTGTACCGGATTGGCAGATGTGCCGTCAAACTACCTTCCTTGGAAAACCCTTGCGGATTCGTGCTACGATAAGATGTTTATAGACACCGCAATAACCAAAATTCCCGACCTTCCGGCTAAAAAACTTGAGACCGGTTGTTATCGATACATGTTTGACGGCTGCAACCATCTAACCGGGGGGATAAATCTTCTTCCAGCCACAATTCTTGCGCCCGATTGCTATCAGTACATGTTTATTGCGGCAAGTATAGATGAGGTGTTTATCGCTGGTCCAAAATTGAAGGAGCTCTCTTTTGAGTATATGCTTACTTCGAATAAGTCAATTAAAAAAATCATATGTTTAGCAACTGACATTTCTGCGGAAGGCTGTACCAGTAATTTTACTTATCAAGTTGCGGCTGGCGGTTTGTTTGTAAAACATCCTGACATGCCCGTCGGCGGTGCCGGTGGATGGACTAGGGGTCCCCATGGTATTCCTACGAATTGGACTTATGAGGACGCCACCTATACGGACAAAAAATCAATCCACCTTGAAATGGATGGAATTGAGGGTGCGGAATTTACTGTCACCAGTCACCTTCCCTGGAGGTTTGTCTCCGAGGTCCCTTGGATTACAGCCGTTCCCGCGGCGGGAGAGTCCGGAACCACCCATTGTACCGTGTATGCGGAACCGGCAAGCGCATCAAGGACCGGGAATCTTGGCATTGTGACCGATTACTATGCCATTAAGGTGGGTGTTGAGCAGAATTATTTCAATAATCCGCTCACGTTTGAGATATTAACCGCCGGAAATATCGTATGGTCCGCGAGTGACGCATCCATCGCCAAAACCATTCAGTATAAGATTAATGACAGCGAGGAATGGACCAGCATCACCTCCACGGTGGCGGGTGTTTCAATTCCTGTTCAGGCGGGTGATGTCGTTGAGTTCCGTGGCGACAACACAGATTATGCTGCGGTCCAATACGGTACGGTAAATAAGTATAATTCATTTACTAACTCTGATTGTACCTTCAATGCCAAGGGAAACATTTTCTCACTTGTCAACTCCACCGGATATACCGATTATGCGAATAGTGATACCCTCCCGACCGAAACCCGTCTCGCCAGTCTTTTCTACAACTGTGTGGCCTTAAAGGATGTTAGTGAGCTTCACCTTAATACTAAAAGGACACCCGAGGCATTGTTTGCTGCGACGTTCCAAGGTTGTACTAGTATCGCAACACCTCCCACACTCAAAACAGAAAGTTTGGCGAATAATTGCTATCAGGCAATGTTCAAGGGCTGCAGCAATCTCACAAGCGTGCCTGACCTTCCGGTAACTACCGTGAAAAGTGGGTGCTATGCGGATATGTTTAGTGGATGTATAAAATTAACCACCGTACAGCAGATTCTTCCCGCAACCGGGTTCTCGCAAGCAACATGGTGCTATGCAAGCATGTATGAGGGATGTACCCGAATTACTACCGCACCTGAACTCCCTGCAGCCGTCGCATTGCCGGACCACGCTTATTACAAAATGTTCTCCGGTTGTACCTCATTGAACCATGTGAAGTGTATGGCGACCGGTATCACATCCGAAGATTGCACCGCAGGCTGGTTGGCTGATGTCGCCCCCACCGGTATATTCGAGGAAAATGAGGTTTACACCGATTGGGAGATGAATTCACCAAATGGTATTCCTACCGGATGGGCAAGGGACTATGGTGGAGAGGCATTGAAGCCCCTTACGTTCGAGGTTCTCACTGGGGGGACAATTGTTTACAGCTTATATGAAAGCGGAGCCACACCGAAGACAATAGAATATAGCAAGAACGGTGGCGAATGGACCTCAATAACCCCCACCTATGAAGGTATCTCCATAGAGGTTGAGTCCGGTGATAGTGTCCAGTTCCGTGGTGATAATGCGGCTTATGCGGTTAATGCTAGTGGCAATAATAACACATTCAATAAATCTACCGCAACATTCAACCTCAGGGGTAATATAATGAGCCTTATTGACAGTACGGGCTTTACTACCGCCACGGCACTTACCGCCGATTATACATTCTGCCTAATGTTTATTCACTGTTACGGGGTTAGAAATATTGACAAACTATGTCTTCCTGCGAGAACATTGACCAACCAGTGTTATAGGGGTATGTTTTATGATTGCTCCGGTTTGACATCCGCAAATATAACTATTCCCGCCGATACAATGGGAACCGGTTCTTGTCGGGCAATGTTTTATGAATGTGTGTCATTGACAACGATACCGAAAATAGTTGGGGCAACGACAATCGCAAATACCGCCTGTCAGAATATGTTCGCCGGTTGTACATCACTTGTGGATGCTTCCGGAGTATTTGGGGGTGATACTTCCACATTTGATGCTTCAGGCTGTTCATATATGTTCTCCGGTTGTACGTCATTGGAAACAGCACCTAGTCTTAACTCACTTCAAACCGTCAGCAGCGCTTCTTGCTATGCGATGTTTTACCAATGTAGTTCCTTGGTCAGCATTCCCGCAACCCTTCGACCTACCCATTTGTATGCTAATACATATAGAAGCATGTTTAGCGGATGTTCCTCAATCACCGCCGCACCAGTGATTAGTGCAACCACCTTATCCACAAGTTCTTGCTATTGTATGTTTGCTAATTGCACCTCTTTAGCAAAAGCCCCATCCACCTTGCCTGCAACAGCCTTGACAAGTTCCTGTTATTACGGGATGTTCTCAGGCTGTACCTCATTGGAAGTCGCACCCGTTTTGCCGGGTAAAACTTCTACAACAACCTGTTATGCGTATATGTTCTCGGGTTGTGGGAGCCTGAATTACATTAACTGTCAGTTAACAACCATTACGAATAGTGGGGATACAGACCAGTGGGTAGCTAATGTTTCGGCGTCCGGAAAATTTGTCAAGGACCCCGCAATGCCTGTTGGTACGGGTGGTTGGACAAAGGATAGCGTACACGGCATTCCTGTTGGCTGGGATATTTATGGTAACAATACGGTGGCCAGTACTACCGGTATCATTATCACCGGTGGCACACAGACTATAACCATCACTTCCGATGAGCCTTGGACCGCAACCACCGCTGATAGTTGGATTACCCTTTCCCAGACAACCGGTGATACTGGTGAGACCAACATCACTATCACCCTGACAGGAGCCCCCACCGAAGGATGCAGAAACGGGTCGATAAAATTCGGCTATGGTGACAAGGTTAGGGTACATCAATATGTTTTACCCGAGGATTATACCGCAGTCACTTGCGTATCCAGCACCAAATCCGGAGGACAGTGGATTGACCTTGGAATTAAGATGTTTGAGTTCAACCCGGTGACATTTGAGGCGGAAGGAAGGGCGGTGATAAAAGGAAAGGGAAAGGACAATAACTCATATACCACACTTATCAACGCCAAACAGGAAGCCAGTCCTTATCCCGGATTCGCTTTCCGTTTGCATTCCAATACAACCGAGGTTCAGTGGGCTGATGTTCCGAACACCAAGGTTTTGGGTACTACTGGGGATACGATTGATTTTAATATAAAGAGTCCCGAGCCGACAACCGTCGAATCCGCAATCACCACAACCCACAATGTGTCAACCACTCTCTTCTGCTCACGCAATGGCAGCGGAACAGAGTATAGGTTCGCAGAGGGTAGCATATATTGGCTTCGCCTCGTTTCATATGAGACTGACATGCTTCTCTTGCCCCTTATTAACGCAAATGGCGTAGCCGGTTTGTATGAGGTTGTAAGCGGGACATTCTTCACATCCCGTTCATCCACACCATTCACTTATACGGCTTAATCTGAATATGTTCTTAAACAAAAACCCCGGGGGGTATTCCCTCGGGGTTTTCTTTAACCATCGGTAGAGCTAATCGTATTCAATCATACACTGGCAGTCGGGGTCATGAACAATACCTCCACTATATCCCGAGTGTAATCTCTTAAACCATATATATGTGTGTCCCTCAAACTCAAATCTCCTGATTTTTGCCTCGTTGCGGATTTCATAGGTGACTTCTGCCTCATTGTGGATTTCACGGTTGCCACATCCGCTCAGAAGAAGAACAGCGACGGCCAAAAAAAACGCTCTCATATTCTTGCGATAATCTTAATGTTTAGAATGGAAGGTCATCCTCGGGCTCCTCGGACGGTGTGTAGTAAGTTTCCGGCTGTGCGGGTTTTGCTGGCTGTAGCGTTGCGGCGGTGGTTGTCCTGGCAACTGTTTCACGCTGCTCGGTGTTTTGTGCTGATTGCTGCTCACCGTCCTCCCTCTTCGTCAGAGTGGGGAACTCAAGATTGAAAGCCCTTACATTAAGGTCGATACGGGGCTGCCCCGACTTATCAGTCCAGATTGAGTAGCTGGGAATACCGCTGACAATAAGACCGTGTCCCTTCTTCAGGAATTCGGAGAATTTGCCGATGTGGTTTTCCTGGAATGAGGAGACATTATACCAATTGGTTGACTTCTCCCCGTTTTTGTCTCGAGTGTCTACTGCGAGAGTGAATGTTACATACTTGTTTCCTCGTGCGGTTGTTTTGATTTCTGCGTCCTTTCCAAGACGCCCTGAAATTGTTAAATGTTCCATAGACATGTGTGTTTATAGTTTGAAATTATTTTTATAAGTTTTACAATGCAAATATACAAAAGTTTTTGTTATTGAGAGTCTTTTTCAAGAAGTTCATTAATTTTTTCCTCTAAATCGTCAATTTTATCCGTAAGATATGCTACCATGGCATCTATAGATTCCTGTATTATCCAGTTTTTGCCCTTGTCGCCTTCGGTGAATTCAATCGATACCGTCTCCTCTGGCGAACGGTCCATTGTGGTGAAGCAGAGCACGGTTGATGTCTTTATAAGTTCTATGGTTGCCTCCAAGTTGTCTATCTGCTGAGAGTATTTTGATATCCCCTGTCTTGTCTCTTTGTCCATATTATATTTCTTTTGACGCAAATATACAAAAATCCCGGAACCTTTTGTCGATTCCGGGAAAAAATGTTATTTAATTTTCTGAGGTTTTTCTCGATAGAACCCGCCCTCGGCATTGGCTAACAGGTTCCTCATTGCGTCTAGTTTAACATTTTCCGGTTCGCTAGGTATCTGTTTTCCAACGCCTTCTTTTCTTTTTTTTAGGAGAAAATCCACTAATTCACTCCCATAAATCTTGCCTATATGATTTATTTTACCGGCAAGGACCTTTTCATTATTTGTCGTTAAGATATCATAGCAGTGGCGAAGATTGCCTTCATTAAAATTACTACGTTGCCTTGCCTGCTTTTGAGATATAACGTCCTGAAGTCTCCCTTGCGAGTGTGTTTTTGTCTCGGGTTTATTAAATAATGACTCGGCATCCAATTTTCCAGTAGAATCAATACCGAATTCACCGTTGGCTGTTATGTAAGCATCCCCAATAGGTTTTATATTGGCTATTCTGTCCGCCACAATATCGTTTTCAGTTTTTTCTTTTGCATTATTTTTACCGGCGTCCTTCTGTAAATATTCAGGAGCCCGCCAGTTGCTCATTTTTGTTCTATAGTTTTTATATGCATTAAGAACTGAACCAAAAATCATATCTCTTACCTCTAACTTTGCCTGGTCCCTATTTTCAGGACTTTCATAATACATTTGGTTTAATAAAATCAGTCTGTTTTTGAAGGCACTAAACACGAATGGAGATTCTCCCGCAAATATTTCAACTGTAATTTTACCATCAATACATCTTAAGACGCACGTAAACTCCACACCATCGAGTTTAAATGTTTGTGTTTTCTTGCTAGAAGTATTCTTTTTAGTCTTTTTATCCTCTTTTAAATCATATGACCCTGGTAGTTTATGAAGAGCGGCGTACATTTCATAGCCATCATCCCATATGCCATAAAGCATCTTATTAAACCCTTCAATAAAGGATTTTGGATTGGTGACGCCAAATTCGGATATGCGTTTTATTATATCCACGTTTTCCGGGTTCAACATAAAATCCGTTTGTCCATTAACACCAATTTGAGAATTAGTAATGTCTCTTCTTTCAAAATCGCCAGCCTTAAGGTTTTTAACAATTTTTTCTTGCTCTTCATCCGGGATAGCACTGTTTAAAGAATCGGTAGCACCGGAGATTCCTCCAGAAAGTTCTTCTAGTTGTGATAGAATTTTTTGTGTGTCAGCTGTTATGTCCCCCTTTCTAATACCATAAGAGCCGGTTAGTGTGTGACAATTCGGGCAAAGGCAAGAAAGATTCAATGGACTATTATCGCCAGGATTTTCATTCATGTGATGAATTTGGAATGCTATTGGGAATGTATTGAACCTTCTTGGTCCTCCGGCATTCTCATTTATTTTGACTGCGTTCTTGGCGGCCTCACTACCCATGTATTCAAGGTTGATGTGTGCATCGTCGTGCTCAAATGGGGTGACTGTTGTTTTCCATTCTTTAATTCCGCACCCATCACATCTTTGCCCGAAACCACTGAAATCTCGGCCATATGTTTCCTTAACATTAGCAATCTCTTGTGGGGTAAGGTTTTTTAATCTCCAGAAGACGTAATCAGGCGCATTTACTGTGACAAAATTGCTTAATATGTAATTTATGTTTATACTGTTAAGAAAATCGAAAGCCTCCTTACCAGCATTTTTTGGGTCTGTTTTTTGGTCTTTCAATTTATGCATGATTTCCAAAACGTCCATAAGATTAAGATTTCTTGGAATCTCATTCGCTTTTTCGGGGTTCTTTTTTTCTTCAGCATCAAGGTATTTTTTATGTTCTTCAAGAATTCTTTCTAAAAGCGCATTATTATCACCATATATTGCATTTTCACGATTAAGGTCTGTGGCACTAAAATCAGCAATTTTAGCAACAGCGCCGCCATAACCGGGCAAGTCTTTTCCTTCTCTTGACGTGTGGTGGAAACCAAGGTGATATGTGGAATCGTCTGTAGGCATACCATTATCACGGTCTGGGTGGCTCATCGTCTTTCCGTATGCTTTTTTTGCGATGTCCTGGACCGGGTCACTATTAAGAAATTCTTCTTTTCTTCTCATCCTATCATCATTACCGCTTTCCCCTAATATCTTCCTTCCGAACCCTTCCCCGAAAAATCTGCGTATCTGTCCCTCTGTTAATTTAATTGTTTTCCCCATAATAGAAAATTGGTTGTATATATAAATATACAACCAATCATCATTTTTTCAATAGTTTATTTATCCCTGACCTCTCCGTCTTTATATTTATTTTCTGTTATTTTCAATCCGACGGTTCCAATGTTCGTGAAATTTTTATACATAAATATACCAGTCAATCTTTCACCCATTTGCCCGCCAATTCTATATTGGTATTCAATACCGCTGTTTGGGTAATAAGTTTTTAGGTAATATTTTCTTCTATCCCAAATTCTTTTGGTGATATCGGTTCCGACAATATCCAAATACTCATCCAGCACACCGAAAACAAATTCACAATATTTTCTGAAATCTTCGCTTTTCATTATGATCATGTTTCCTAATATTAATTGTTTCCCGTCCAGATACGCTTTGGCCGTTCCGTAATACTCCGGATACTTGTTCATTATAATTGATTCGATGATAAACAAATCTTCAACGTTTCCGACCGTTGAATACTGCGTTCTTAGGTCTACGTCGAAATTCATAACTGACGTAATTATACAGTCAAAATCAGATAACAATTTTTCGAAATCCGGAAGTTCGTCAAGAAATGGAAAGTATTTTCTATATTGACAAAATCCTACGTATTTCTTTAGGCTAACGTTATCATATACATATTTCATATGATAAAGCTCGGAATAAAATTTGTCATCAAGCGGCAAATTAGCATTAAAATTCCTTGAATCTAGAATTTTATAAACTTCAGATTTTACAACCGGCTCAAAATCTTTATGCGTGCATATGAATATATCAAGATTTTCCTGCTCCATAGTTACGCCTTGTTAAACAATGGGGTATAAGGTCTAAGATAGTTAAAACCATTCTTCTTTTCCTTCGCAATGAGGTTGGAGAAAGCAACCTGATAGGTCTCAGGGACCATTCCGTTGTCATAGTAAATGACGCCGTTCATCAGAAGTAGTGTGGAGCCAACCGGGATAGTTCCCTGGGGCATCTCATAAGGTTTGACAAATTTATAATTTTCCATATTCTTTCCTATTTCTTTATAAATATCAGCCCAATGATTCCAAAAGGAAAGGGATAAGTTTTTCTTTCAATTTAACAACTTCATACGTCCCATCTTTCTTAATCCAGATAAGGCGTTTCGCGAGAACATCAAACCCGGCCTCGTTGAGACAATTGACATAAAGTTCCTGTTGAAGCTCGTAGTGATTTTTGCTGGTATCAAGAAGTTTCTGGAACGGGAAAAGCAGCTTTTTCTCCTGGAAATTCTTATTTATATCCTCATTGGTCTTGTAATCCAGCAATATAAGCCCCTCCTTCCCGGGTATCATTGAATAGACCAGCAAATCGAATGTCCCCGCATAGACAGGCTCATCCTTACCACAGAACGCATACACCCGGTTTTCGACCAGCATTGGAATATAATCGTCAGGCATATCGTTCCAGAAATTAACAATAGCTTCCTCAAATCCTGTCCTGGCCTCGAATTTCCCGTCAACCAATCTGTCCTTGAATGCGGGGTCTATGGCATCATAGTCACCAACCATATAATGCATGGCGTTTTCCCCGAACGCATGAGCCAGTGTTCCCTGGTTGTTGGCATTGTCATTCTTCTTCTTCCACATCCTCTTGATATCCTCAGCGGTCATCTGGTAATACTTTGATGTCGGGTCGTCATAATACTTCTCAAAGCATTGCTGGGCTTTCTCCTCGGTTGGAAATGGTTCAACAAACTTGTCAATAGTTCTTGACACTGATGGGATTCTCTTCCCTCGCCAATAATAAACATGCGGTCCTTCCTCAAAGGCGAGGTCTTTGAAACTATCCTGAATCTTGTCACGGATAGCCTTCAACTCCGGGTCTTTGAACTTCTCGACCCAGGGTTTTGTTGTGTTGTCTAAGTATATCATTGTTTATCTTTTTTTCAATGCCAGTTCCGTCCAGTCAGTTCTGATATCAACAGTACTCCTTTTCTTTTCACCGATAACATCAAAACCCATTTTTTTCAAATGCCTCTTGAGTGCAGGGAGTTTAGGAACTTTCGTATGAACACCGAAGAAATTGCAGGCATAAGGCAAGTTCTTGTTTTTCTCTAATGAATAGAAGTGTTTCATTCCGCTCTCGTTCCTGGTGAAGAGAGAAAAATAAAACACACCGCCCGGTTCCAGGATTTTATGCACCTGCTCGTAGTATTCCTTCCTCTGTTTTGATGTAAGGTGCTGGAATACGTTCTCTGCGTAAACCATACTGAAACTACCCTGCTTTTTGAGCAACTCTTCCGGGATGCCGCTTTCCTTGATTTCTATGAATTTTCCGTACTTTTTGTTGGGCCTACCGGAAGTCACATAATCGATTCCGTAGTACTTGAAACCCTTCTCTTTGAACAACTTTGCCGCACCTCCGAAACCATAACCGATTTCCAGGACTTTACCCTTATTGGCTGGAAGGATGTCAACAGGGACTTTCCGGTATTCTTCTTTCTTGATATTTCTCTCGTTTTTGAACATATAACCACCGGCTACGGAATGTAGAGGATAATCGGTCTTACAGTCACGCCAGAACTCCTGCCAATCGAAATCTTCGGGTAGGTTATCTATTTCCGTCTTTCCCCATTCACGAAATGATACACCGCACGGGAATTTATCGTTTGCATTACGTCTATTGTTATCCGGTGTTATCTTCTTCACCATTTTTAGGTGAGTTTTGCATTCTTCATTAGTCATAGTATGCGTTTTTGCAAATATACAAATTTTTAATTAAGAAAATTATGAAGGGAAATACCTGTTTTGCCTGTATTT
>JAEEGL017385880.1_pt1 | contig 21957 bp, 19 predicted proteins | sample 9134231 | NCBI WGS metagenome assembly JAEEGL01 (sample SAMN16246548, study PRJNA631951) | gut metagenome | biome: gut microbiome; feature: rumen; material: fiber-attached | host: Bos | place: Iran: Karaj | collected 2018-10 | reverse complement strand
TTATACGCTGGGCATCCGCGTAGCGGCGCTATGCGGACACAAGAACGCCCGCCTCATGGTGCATGGCTGGAAAGAAAGCTTGACCAAACAATCAAACAATCAAGCAATCAAGACCGCCTGGTTTCATGCCGCCAGCCTCGGTGAATTTGAGCAGGCACGACCCGTGATAGAGGGTTTCCGGGAACGGCATCCCGACTACCGCATTCTGCTCACTTTCTTCTCGCCTTCAGGCTATGAGGTACGAAAAAACTACGCGCAGGCCGACATCGTACACTACCTCCCCATGGACACTCCACACAATGTGCGCCGCTTCCTCGACACCTACCAGCCAACACTCGTTTTCTTCGTGAAGTATGAGTTCTGGTACAACTATCTGGACGAACTGAAGAAACGTGGCATCACCACCTACATCTTCTCCGCTATATTCCGTGAAAACCAATACTTCTTCAAGTGGTACGGCCGCTGGTTCCTCCGCCAATTGAGACGCTGTTTCTCTCACCTCTTCGTGCAGAACGCACAGAGTCTACAGTCGTTGCAACACCTCGGTAAAATTGATGAATGTACGTTAACGGGTGACACACGCTTCGACCGCGTACATCAGATAGCGGAGGCCGCCGAACGCAACGAAGCGGCCGAAGCCTTCCTCAACTGCTACAATGGCAAAGTCCTCGTGGCCGGAAGCACCTGGCCTCCAGATGAAGCATTGATTCGCCAGTTAACAGTGAACAATAAACAATTAAAAGTGATTCTGGCGCCGCATGTCATCAGCGTAGAGCACCTGCAGCAGATAGAAAAACTTTTCCCTGAAAGTATCCGCTACTCTCAAATTCTCAATTCCCAATCTTCCAATTCTCAATCTTCCAATTCTCAATCTCCCAGAGTTCTCCTCATCGACAACATCGGACTCCTCTCCAAACTCTACCGCTACGCCGACGTGGCCTATATCGGCGGTGGTTTCGGTGTAGGCATCCACAACATTCTAGAGGCTGTCACCTTCGGCAAGCCCGTCCTCTTCGGTCCCAACTACCGCAAGTTCCAAGAGGCTCACGATATAATTGCCTGCGGAGGTGGCTGGAGCCACAGAACTTACGACGAATTCCAAAAACATTTAACTCCGCTGCTGACAGACTCCGAAGCGTATACAAAAGCGTCGCAAGCCTGCACGGACTATATGAACCGGAACCTTGGCAGTACAAATAGGATACTCAAACACGTTGACGAATACCTCGAAGAAGAATGAGGAATGAAAATTTAAGAATGAAGAATTCGGCTGCCACAGGCGGGGTGCGCAAATTTATTTGCGTAATCCTATTCTTCACTCTTCTCTTTTCACTCTTCACCTTAACAAGCTGCAGTTTCGAGAAATATCTCAGCGAGGGCGAGAGTCTGCTTTACAAGACGGAGCAGACTGTTGCGATGGCCGACAGCAGCGACGTGACTCCCGAGGTGATGGAAGCACTTAAGAAGTCAGAGAACTACTATCTGCAACGGCCCAACTCTAAATTTCTGGGAATCCAGGGAATGCCTGTGGGCATGTGGTTCTACTGCGTGGCCAGTCCCACCGACAGCAGTTTCTGGGGTCGTTACTGGCGCAACATGGGTCAGGAGCCCGTCATCTACGACGAAGAAAAAGCACGACGCACGGCACAGCAGTTGCATAACCTGCTGGAATCCAAAGGATGCTTCAACTCCACCGTCACTTTCGACACCACGGAACTGGAAGACCGCAAGATTTCTATCACCTACCGCATCAAAGCGACACAGCGCTACATCATCGACGACATCTATTACCATTGCGACAACAACACCATTTGGCATCTATTGCAGAAATGGAGCGAGGAGTCGCCGTTAAAAGCCGGCACCCCCTACGACCAGGACAACATCTCCTCCGAACGCTCCCGACTGCTTAACAACCTACATGAGGAGGGCTACTACCACGCCACACTGGAGGACATCACCTTCGTGGTCGACACCACCTACCGACGCCACCGACTCTCCATCGACGTTCATGTCGACGGCAGCAAACTCCAAGTCTACCATATCAACAATATCTACGTCTACCCCAACAGTACTGCAGGCTTGCGCTCCGGCGAGTCGACCTACGATACCCTCATCTACAATTACTCGGGTGTACGGCAGGCCTTCGACTACCAGTTCATCTACGACAAGCCGATGACCATCAAGCCCCTCACCATCAGCCGCTCCCTCATGCTCTTCCCCGGTATGACCTACCGTCCACGCTATATCACCAATACCTACAACTCGCTTCTCAACCTCCGCAACTTCAAGTATATCAATGTCGAGTTCAGCGAATCGCCCTTCTCCACCGACAGCTTGCCACTCGTCGACGCCCATGTGCGCCTCATCAACACCACCCAGCGCGCCCTCTCACTCTCGCTCGAAATCACCAACGCCTCCCCCATTGTCGGCAACAGTGACGGTGGCAACTTCTTCTCCAGCGGCAATCTCGGTCTCGAGACAGGTCTCGAATACCAGAACAAGAACCTCTTCGGCGGCGCTGAGCTTTTCAAAGTCAGGGGAACACTGCTGTTTGAACTGCCCAAGCTTATCTTCAGCGGCAATAGCAGCGGTGGATTCTACAACAACTTCAACGCCTTCGAGGTAGGTCTCGACGCCTCGCTCGACATGCCGGAATTCCTTATGCCTTTCTCCTCCCTCATTCCTTGGCAGCGCACACGCCCACACACACTCATGTCGCTCGGCGGCGGCTACCAGTACCGCTACTATTTTGAACGCATCGTTGCCAACACCTCCTTCGGCTACAGCTGGACGCAACGTATAGGCACAGGACTGAACAGCAAGACGGCACAACATCAGCTCATCCCCATCGACCTCACTTTCGTGCGCATCCTCAACCTCGACACCACCTATCTCCTACGTATCGTTACGGCCGAGAATGTCATCCGCACCCTCTACCAGTACACCGACCACTTCATCATGGACGCACGCTACGACTTCTCCTACTCCGACCAGCAGTTCGGCCTCCGCCGCAACTTTTCCGTCTACCATTTCTCCGCCGAGAGTGCCGGCAACCTTCTCCACCTATGGAGCCATATCGTCGACGGTAACGTCGACAGCAACGGCGTCCGCGAATTCTTCGGTGTTCCCTTCTCGCAATATGTGCGCTTCACGGGCGAATTCACGCGATACCACTATCACGGCCACCGCAACACCTTCGTCACACGCCTCATCCTCGGCATCGGCATCCCCTACGGAAACTCACAAGACATGCCTTATGAGAAGAGTTTCTATGGCGGCGGTCCCACCACTATGCGAGCCTGGCCGCTACGCCACCTCGGCCCCGGTGGCTACGTGGCCAACCGTTCGTTCGACTACGAACGATTCGGCGACCTCCAGCTTGTCCTCAATTTCGAAGAGCGATTCCCCATCGCAGGCATCTTCGAGGGCGCACTCTTCGCCGACCTGGGCAACATCTGGCTCGTCAACCCCAACGACGACCTGTACCCTGACGGCGAATTCAAATGGGATTCCTTCTTCAAAGAAATAGCCGTAGGCATCGGTCTTGGACTTCGCGTCAACGTCTCCGTGGCCACCCTCCGACTCGACTTCGCCATACCACTCTACGACCCGGGATTCGATATCTCCGAACGCTGGCGCCCACCCCACTGGAAATTCTCTCAAATCGTCACCAACTTCGGTATCAATTACCCATTCTAGAAATGATTCATGTTTAAAGGGAAAACGCTGACATATATTCTACTGGTGCTGAGCACCATCTTTTGGGGAGTGAGCTTCATCATGACCAAGGAACTGTTCATCACCGAGCAGCACATGAGCGTCACCATCCTCATCACCATCCGTCTGGCCATCGCCTCCCTCGTGATGGTGCCCGCGCTGGCGCTGACACGGAAGTTGCAGCGCATCCGCAAGGAAGATATCAAGTGGTTCCTACTCCTCGCTCTCTGCGAGCCCTTCATTTACCACCTCTGTGAGACCTCCGGCGTGCAGCTCGTCAGCGGTTCGCTGGCCTCCGTGGTCATCGCTACCATACCCCTCTTTGTCCCCTTCGGCATGTGGATAGCCTACCGCGAACGCATCAGCCTGCCACTCACCATCGGCGTCGTCCTGTCGTTGGCCGGCATCGCCGTGATGCTCATCGGTGGCGAAGGACTGACGGGCAACCTACAGGGTCTGCTCTTCCTTTCCGGTGCCGTGGTCATCGCCGTGGTCTACACCCTCTTCCTCGTCAAAATCGTCAAACGCTACCATCCGTTGGTCATCACAACCTGGCAGAATGTCATAGGCCTCATCTACTTCCTGCCCCTGATGTTCGCCCTCGACGGCACAGCCCTGCCGCTGCTCTCGTGGAGTCCCAAGATGCTCCTGCTGCTCCTCGGACTTGGACTCTTCTGCTCCACCCTGGCCTACGCCGGCTACAACTACGGCGTGCGCAACCTCGGTGCCTCCCAAGCCTGCATCTTCAACAACGCCATCCCCGTCTTCTCCCTTCTTGCCGCACTCGCCATCGGTCAGGAGACCTTCTCTTGGACACACCTCCTAGGCATGGTCATCGTCATCTCCGGCGTCGCCATCTCGCAATACAAACCAAAAAATTCACTATAATTTCGGGAAATCCAAAACTTCCATCTCTTTGGGAGTGCCATCGATGGTGAAGCGCACCAATGTTCCCACGCGGTGAAAGCCTTGTCGACCGGCAGCGCCGGGGTTGATATGCAGGAAGTTGTATTCTTTGTCGTACATCACCCGGAGGATATGGCTGTGCCCACAGACGAAGATGTCAAGCTTTGCCAACTCTAACGTACGGAGCAGTTCGTGAGGGTAATGCCCTGGGTGACCACCAATGTGCGTCATCAGTACTCGTAGCCCTTCTACCTCGAAAAAAGCGCGTTCCTCCAACTCGTAGTGCAACGCAAAACTGTCGCAGTTGCCCCAGACAGCGCGCACGGGCTTCCACGCCCGCAGCTCCTCCAGCACTCCGGGGCCGATGTCGCCCGCATGCCACAGCTCGTCGCAGTCCTTGAAGAACTCATAGACCTGCTTCGGCAACGTCCCGTGCGTGTCACTCAATACCCCTATCCTGCGCATTCGACTTATCTCCTTATCTTCTGTCTCCTTATCTCCTAAAAAAACTATTCGTTAGCCTTTATCTCCTTCAGATTCTCCGCAATCATCTCCTTCAGATAGTTGATAATGTGGATATCGTTCATCGACATGCCGTCGAGGGCTTCCTTCAGCTCGTCGGTGTCGAGCACAAACTCATCCTCGTCGGTGCGGTAGGTGATAACGAAATGGATATCCTCATGTGCCGAGAGCAACATCACCAGTGTCCCCGGAAGGTCGCCCATGGGGGGACGGTCCCAGTTGTTATGCTCGAACCAGAATTCGAGTCGTGTACCCACCCCCACTTCGGAGGTGAGCTTCATACCACCGCCACACTTCTCGGTGTTCATCTTGATGAGTGGCAGTCCGAGACCCACCTTGCGGGTGGTACGCGAGGTGGTGTAGGGATCCGTTACCTTTGCCAGAAACTCGGGGCTCATGCCCTTGCCGTTATCCTCTATCGTAAAGTGGAAGTCGTTGTTCTTCAAGCTGTCCACTATCGTCAGTTTCACATCCTTTGCATTCGCCGCCGTGGAATTCTCCATCAGGTCGTAAACATGCATCGCCAGTTCTTTCATATCCCATCGTTTTTTTCAAAGTGCAAAAATACATAAAAAAAATAAACTGACAAAATAAAAATGATTCGCGCGCGTTATAGCATTATCATTTTTTTAAACTATGGTAATGAAAATACGCAATCTGATATACATGATCGGGCTCCTGCTGGCATTCTGTGCCTGCACAGACGATGACGATTTTGTGCCGCCGTCGTTCCTGCACGTGGAGGCCATCAAGGTAGTTCCCACCACCACGAACCCCATCTCGTTGGAACCCGGTTTCTACACCTCGGACATCGTGGCCTGTTACGTCGTGGCCCACTACCCCAACTCCACCAATCTCGACTCCATCGGCCTCTTCCAACTGCCCTTCACCGTCCCTGTGCTCCACAGCGGCGAGGTTGACTATTTTGAGTTCTATCCCGCCGTCAAGCATAGCGGTGTAGCCGGAACCCTCCCCTACTACACCTTCTACAAGCCCATCCACATCAAGGGCCAGACCCTCGTAGTGGGCGACACCCTGCGCTTCGACACCCTCAGCACCACCTACACCATCGACACCTCCGACATGCAGATGTTCGACCCCTTTGAGCCCACAGAAATCAGCACCCTCTTCGACTCCGTCATTTGGCACAAATATGCCCGCGCCGAGGCTTGCACGGGAATGGGATACATCTCCGTACATGTCCCCGACAGTGTCACCAATGTGCCTTTCTCCATCAAGACCGACTTCTATGTTGCCGACCCCAATCGCGCCCTATACCTCGAACTCGACACCCGCTCCGACATCCGCTTCGAGGTCTATATGGAGTCAGCCTACACCTCCGGTGGCGCCACCGACAAACAGCGCGTGATGGTCGTCAATCCCACGGACCATTGGCAGCACATGTACATCAACCTGGGCCGCACCTGGTCGTGGTTCAATCACCACCCCGCCTTCAAACTCTCCTTTGCCGCCCTCAATCCCTATGGCGAGGAGGGCGATATCCGCCTCGACAACGTCAAAGTCCTCACCACCGCTAGCGTACTGTAATGCAGAAAAAACAATCACCCGAGAAAAATAATGCCAGCTGGAAGCCGGTGCTGCGTTATATCCTTTGCGATTTCATCGCAGCCCTCCTCTCCTGGGGAGCTCTCTTCACGTTCCGCAAACTCGTACTTGAGCCCTCTCAAGCATTCACACAATCAAGCATTCACACAATCACCAACGACCCCAACTTCTGGCTCGGTCTCGCCATCGTGCCACTGGGGTGGCTGGCCCTCTACACCATTCAGGGAACCTATCGCAACGTGCTGCGTAAAGCTCGTCTGAAAGAACTCCTCGACACCGCCCTTGCTTCCCTGATAGGCTCTGTGGTGCTCTTCTTCCTCCTGCTCATCGACGACAACGTGGGTCCCTCGCGCAATCACTACCTCTCCTTCCTCTTCCTTCTGGCCATCCACTTCACCCTCACCTACATGCTGCGCCTGCTGCTCACCTCGCAAACCGTCCACCGCGTCCACACGCGCCAGATAGGCTTCCCCACCCTCCTCCTCGGTTCCGGCAACAAGGCCTACCACACCTATCTCGACATCGAGAATCAAGAGACCTACTCCGGCAACCTCTTCGTCGGCTACATACAAATTGATAATTCAAACAACTCTCAACCCTCAATTCTCAATTCTCAATTAAACAACGTGATGCCCTGTCTGGGCACCCTTGACGACCTGCGTACCCTTGTGGAGAAACACAACATCGAGGAGGTCATCATCGCCGTCGAGGATGAGGAGAAAGAACGCATCAACGACATCCTGCTGCACCTCAACTACTGCGCCGACCTAATCATCAAACTCACCCCCGACGCCCGCGACCTCATCATCGGCTCCGTCAAGCAAGACTCCATCTTCCACTCCCCCTTCATCGTCATCAACAACCGCCTCATGGCCGAGTGGCAGTACTCTGTGAAACGTCTCGCCGACATCTTCCTCTCGCTGCTGGCCATGATAATCCTCTCCCCCGTCTACCTCGTCACCGCCCTCATCGTGAAATGCACCTCCCCGGGACCTGTCTTTTACGCCCAGGAGCGCGTCGGCTATCACGGCCGACCTTTCCGCATGCACAAATTCCGCTCCATGTATGTCGACGCTGAGCAGTCGGGACCTGCCCTCTCCAAGGACGACGACCCGCGCATCACACCCTTCGGACGCTTCATGCGCAAGGTACGTCTCGACGAGATTCCGCAGTTCTACAACGTGCTGAAAGGCACCATGTCCATCGTGGGACCGCGTCCTGAGCGACAGTTCTATATCGACCAGATAGTGAAACGCGCGCCGGAGTATCTGCTCCTGCAGCGCGTCAAACCCGGCATCACCTCGTGGGGCCAGGTAAAATACGGCTATGCCTCCAATGTCGATGAGATGGTAGAACGCCTACGCTACGACCTCCTCTACCTCGACAACATGTCCCTCACCACCGACCTCAAAATCATGGTCTATACCGGCCAGATTATCCTCCAAGGTCGCGGTAAGTGATAAAAATCAGCATTCGTATTTCTCGAGGGCTTGGCGAAGCTCAACCAAGGAAATGTCGTGATGAATCTCGCCATTGAGAGCATATGAGATGGCTCCTGTCTCCTCGGAGACGATGACGGAGAGTACATCGAGTTGCTCGGTAACCCCGATAGCGGAGCGGTGACGAAGGCCCAAGTTGGGGTCGATGTCGAGGCGCGAGGTGACGGGGAGAATGCAGCGAGCTGCCAATATCAGGTTGCCACGAACGATGACGGCACCGTCGTGGAGGGGTGAGTTCTTGAAAAAGAGAGCTTCGAGAAGAGGCGACGAGGCGAGAGCATCGATACGTTCGCCGGTAGTCACGAGGTCATCCACCTCGTTGCGACGTTTGAAGATGATTAGGGCACCGGTCTTCGACTGCGACATATGCATGCAGGCATTAATATAGGCTTCATAGTTAACAGACTGCTTGTTGTTCTGGATGTTATGCTTCCAGAAACGGATGCGCTTCCAGAACGATTCGTCGAGTTGGGTTTTGGTGCCTACGAAGAGGAGGAAACGACGGATTTCGGGCTGGAAAATGATAATGAGGGCGATGAGTCCGACGCTGACGATGGAACTTAGGATGGCGCCGAGGAGTCGCATGCCGAGAAGGTCGGCGGCGCGCCAGATGACGAGGAGGATAAGGAGGGCCCAGAAGATGAGGATGATATTAGTGCCCTTGACAAGGCGGTAGATGTAGTAGACGAGGGCAGCGACAAGAAGGATGTCGATGATGTCGATGACTTGGATTTCGGGAAGGCCTAACATAATGGTTACAGGTTATTGGTTATTGAAAAGGAGTTTGATGGTTTCGAGGGCGGGACGGGGATCGTGGACGCGAAGGAGTCGGGAGCCCTTGAGGAGGGCGACAGTATCGAGGGCTATGGTGCCAGCAAGGGCATTGTCGGGAGTGATGCCCAGCGGTTTGTAAATCATGCTTTTGCGACTAAGGGCGGTGAGCAGTGGTTCGCGAAAGAGGGTGGTGAGCTCGTCGAGCCGGTGCAGTAGTTCGTGGTTCTCCTCGACGGTTTTTGCGAAGCCAAAACCAGGGTCGAGGATGATATCCTTAACACCGAGTCGGTAAAGGGTGTCGAGTCGAGAGGAGAAGTATTTCGTGAGGTCGTCGATGATGTCGGAATAACCCGTATGTTGCTGCATCTCTGAGGGTAGCGCACGGTTGTGCATAAGGATGTAGGGAACCTGGAGTTCTGCTACTGTCTGGAACATCTTTTCGTCAAAGTTGCCGCCAGAGATGTCGTTAACGATGTCGGCACCGGCTTCGATGGCACGACGGGCGGGGTGTGAGTAGCAGGTATCGACAGAAAATAGGGCATCCGGAAACTCGCAGCGGAGAATCCGTATAGCCTTCTCCAGGTGCTGAGCTTCAATGTCGGGAGGCAGCAACTGGGCACCGGGACGTGAGGAAGCTGCACCAATGTCGATGATGTCGGCGCCCTCATCGAGAAGCCAGCGGGCATGAGTCAACATAGTGTCAGGAGTGTTGTGGCGACCACCGTCATAGAAAGAGTCGGGGGTAATGTTCAGTATACCCATAACAACTGGACGGTCGAAGCTGACCAAACGCCCACGAACGGTAATAGTGAACGGAGTATATGTCATATATCCCCAAACGTATTCAAGCGATATTTATTGTACGAAAATTATTTTTTATGTTTTTATACAATAAAGGATACTCGTTTGCGTTTTTGTATATTAAGGTCTAATGGGGTTAATGGCTCCGATAGATCCAAACAATAAAACAATACTGAAAAGAACACAATGAAAGAAACAAGAGATACAAGGGCGGAGATGGAACATGAGGTGACTGAATGCCGAGCTTTGTTCGAGAAGAAGACGCGCGACTACGGCACTTCATGGCGCATCTTACGCCTACCGTCGCTGACAGACCAGATTTTCATCAAGGCCAGCCGCATCCGCAGCGTACAGGAAAGCGGTGAGAATCGCGTGGGCGACGGCCTCCGCGGCGAGTTTGTGGCAATGGTGAACTATGCGGTGATGGGGCTGATATTGTGTGACGAGAATCAGAAAATGCCCCAAGTCCCCAAAAGTCTAAATGATTTGAAAATCGAACTGGACCTACCGTTGGAAAAGGCATTGGCACTCTACGATGCGCAGACGAAGCAGGTGCTGGACCTGATGATGGACAAGAACCACGACTACGGCGAAGCCTGGCGCCAGATGCGCATCAGCTCGATGGTGGACCTTATCTTAATGAAGCTTCTCCGAATCAAGCAGATAGAAAATAACGACGGACGCACCCTTGTGAGCGAGGGTGTGGAAGGCGGATATATGGACATCATCAACTATTCGCTGTTCTGCTTGGTGAGGCTTACTGAAGGGAATAACTGAAAGAATGATGAATTGGAAGTTTAAAGAATTGTAAATATATGAAATTTGAAGTTAGAGATACAAAGGTAAACTGGACGCTGAATGTAATTTCGCGTTGGCTTGTGGGACTGGTGTTCCTCTTCTCGGCCTTTGTAAAGGGCGTCGACCCCATGGGGACGATGTTCAAGATTGAGGAGTATATGTCGAACTGGGCACTCTTCGGGCAGTCGTTCGAGTGGGCACACCCACTGGCGGGTGTGCTGTCGGTGACGTTGATCTGTGCCGAGTTTATCGTAGGCGTACTATTGATATTCAACTCGTTCCGAATCCTTTCGGCATGGCTGTTGGCGCTGATGATGGCGTTCTTCACGGTGACGACTTTTGTGGATGCGGTGTCGAACCTAGTGGACGACTGTGGTTGCTTCGGCGACGCCATCAAACTGACAAATTGGCAGACTTTCTGGAAGAATGTGGTGCTGGATGTCTTTGCAGTGATCATCTTCCTCACTCGGAAACTGCGCTACCGCCGCCGTTTGGAGCGCGACATCATAGTGATGGTGCTGGGTGTGGCGGCAATGGTGGTGTTCTGCATCTACAACATCAAGCACGAACCTGTTATCGACTTCCGTCCCTGGAAGGTGGGCAGCAAGATGGTGGAGCATCAAGAACCAATGAATATCATCCGCTTCCGTAGCGTAAGCGACCCCTCGGTGGTAGATACGCTGAAATATAAGAACGGCGAGTGGAATAGCGAATGGAATGCCTACTTCGATGAAACAAAGTGGGAGGTGGTCGGCGACGCTGAAACAACGCCGGAGTTTGTGGTGCTGGCCGACGGCTTCTCGATGCTGGCTCCCGATGAGAACGGCGTGCTGAGTCTCGAACAGACTTTGAACATCCTCCCCGATCCCGATAGCAACGGGGTGCTCTTCGTGACGACATGGAGCCTCGACAAGATTGACGAAGAAGGCGTGGAGGAAATCAAGAAGGCTGTGACGCTGGTGAAAAAACTGAACGAAGAGGGCCACGAGGTGCGCCTGGTGATGCTGACCTCCATGGGACGCACCACCGACAATCCTCTGCAGAAAACACAGGTTTGGCTGTCGGACAACGGCATCGAGGATATCCGTGTGAATGTGCTGGATATCGATGGCGAGAACAACGTCTACTTCGCCGATGCCACCGCCATCAAGACCATCATGCGCGGCAACCCGGGATTCATGTTCATGAAGAACGGCGTCGTCATCGACAAAGCCCGTGAGGCTGACAAATTAAAAATTGAAAAATAAAAAAAGGATATGATTCAGAGAATTCAAACGTTATGGTTAGCATTGGCGGTGGTTTGCATCGGTCTGTGTTTCTTTATGCCTGTGGCAAAGTATCAGTTTAATGACCGTCCTGCTGAGGGCCAACGTATGGAGTCACAGTTCGGCCTATTGTCCAAAGATGTCCCCGATTTGCATAAGCAACTGACCACCGGCGAACCAGTGGTGGTTTGTGGCCCGATGGTGAACAAGATGCCCACCTGGCCGCTGCTGACGCTGGCCATAGTGGCTGGTGCAATAGGCTTGGTCTGCATTTTCCTCTTTAAGAATCGCCGTCTGCAGATGCGTCTGGCAGCGCTGGGCTTTATGGCCACGCTGATTTATGTCTTCCTGCTCTTCTTTTGGGCGGTGGACAAATACGCCGACGTGTTGTCAAACGACGGTATGCTGAAGACTATTCTGGAAGGTGCGAAGCCTGAGGTGGCATGGGCTGCCGGAGCCTTTATTCCGATGGCAGCATTGGTGTTCTTCTTCCTGGCACAGAGGGCTATCCGGAAGGACGAGATGATGGTTCGCGCAGCGGATCGTTTGAGATAATGATTAAAAGACAATGTTGAACGTTGAAATAAGAGACATAGGGCAGTTGCCGGAGGTGGCACGAAATTTGCTGAAGTATTTCAGCGAGGAACGCTTCTTCGCCTTCTTCGGCAAGATGGGGGTAGGAAAGACCACACTCATCAAAGAGTTCTGTGCCGCCTTAGGGGTGGAAGACAACGTGTGCAGTCCAACTTTCGCCATTGTGAATGAGTACTGTCGCCCACTAGATAGTGGCCTGCAAGAACCGGTTTACCACTTCGACTTTTACCGACTGAAGTCGCTGGCAGAAGCCTATGATATCGGCTATGAGGAATACTTCTACAGCGGCTGCTACTGCTTTACGGAGTGGACAGAGAAGATAGAGGAGCTGTTACCGGAGCGGTATGTACGAGTGGAGATTAAAGAGAAAGAAGGTATGCGGACCTTAAGAGCGGAGGTGAGTGGTCTTTAACTGTTAAACGTTAGACGCTATTAAATTATTGAATACCGTTAATATATAATGAACAATAGAGAGAAAGAATCGGAAGTGCTGGCTCGATTGGCGGCACAAATTCTTGATGAGAAAAAGGGTGAGGATGTGCGCATTCTTGACTTGCGAAAGGTACACGGCGCACCGGCAGAATATTTCGTCATTGCTTCGGGCAACGTCCCGTCACATGTCAGTGCGCTGAGCGATGCTGTCTTCGAGACGGTGAAGAAAGCCACGGGCCTCAACCCCCACAAGATTGAGGGCTATAACAATGCCGAATGGATACTGATGGACTATTTCGATGTAGTGATTCATATCTTCCAGAAAGAGAAACGCGCATTCTTCCGTTTGGACGAGTTGTGGAGCGACGGAGAGGAAGTAAAGATTAAAGGTTAAAGTATGGCAAAACAAGTGAATAACCAGAATAATATGCCGAGGTCCAACAAACCGAAATCGTCGCGCATTCTGTACATCGTTTACGGTGTGATTATGCTCGTTCTGCTGTTCGGCATGTTCGACGGTGGCACGACGAAGCAGCCCATCAACTGGGAACGACTGGAGAAAATCCTCGAAAGGGGTGATTATGAGAGCATCACCGTAGTGAACCAGTCGGTGGCCAAAATCAAAATCAAGGACGAGGCCATCAAAACCAACGGGGAGTACAGCGACCTGCGGGGCAGGAAAGGACTCTTGGGCAGCGAAGCTCCCGTGGGTGTATATACCTACAATGTGGGTACGCTGGAACATTTTGACCACCAGCTTGAACAGTTCAAGGAAAGGCACGACGGCCACATAGTAAGCTATGAAAACGAGACCGAGAGCAATGCACTGAAGGATATCTTGATGTTCTTCGGTCCGCTACTGATATTCATCATCTTCATTTGGATTATGGGCGCATGGAGTCGTAAGAAGATGGGTGGAGAAAGTGGTGGCGGCTTTGGTGGCCTCTTCGGTTTCGGGCGCAGCACCGCCAAGCAGTATGACGCCACTAAGCAGGTGAACGTTACTTTCAAGGATGTCGCCGGATTGGCAGGCGCCAAAGAAGAAGTGATGGAAGTGGTGGATTTCCTGAAGAACCCCAAGCACTATACCGAACTCGGTGGCAAAATTCCCAAGGGTGTGCTGCTGGTAGGCCCTCCGGGTACTGGTAAGACACTGCTGGCCAAAGCTGTGGCCGGCGAAGCCGGAGTGCCATTCTTCTCGATGAGTGGCTCCGATTTCGTGGAGATGTTCGTCGGTGTCGGCGCCAGCCGCGTGCGAGGACTCTTCGACGAAGCCAAGAAGAAATCGCCCTGCATCGTCTTCATTGATGAGATTGATGCCGTGGGTCGCGCCCGTGGCAGAGGAGGACTCGCTGGCAGCAACGACGAGCGTGAGAATACGTTGAATCAGCTGCTTACGGAGATGGATGGATTCTCATCCACTACCAATGTCATTGTCCTTGCCGCCACCAACCGTGCCGATGTGCTGGACAAAGCGCTCATGCGCGCTGGTCGTTTCGACCGTCAGATTTACGTGGAACTTCCCGATATCGAGGAGCGTAAGGCTATCTTCGCCGTCCATATGAAGAACTTGAAGATTAATGTCAACAAGAGTAGCGAAGGATATGTGGACCGCGACTTCCTGGCCAAGCAGACCCCAGGGTTCTCGGGAGCCGACATCGCCAATGTCTGCAACGAGGCCGCTCTTGTGGCTGCACGAAAAAACAAGAAACAGATAGAAAAACAAGATTTTCTGGATGCCGTTGATCGTATTGTCGGTGGTCTCGAGAAGCGCACCAAGGTGCTCTCTGATCAGGAGAAGCATACCATCGCCTACCATGAGTCCGGACACGCTTCCGTGAGCTGGCTCCTGCGGTGGGCCAACCCATTGGTGAAGGTGACCATTGTGCCGCGTGGCAAAGCCCTCGGCGCCGCTTGGTACCTGCCGGAGGAGCGGCAAATTACCACCTACGAGCAGATGTTCGACGAGATGACCAGTCTCATGGCGGGACGTGCGTCGGAAGAAATTGTCTATGGCCGCATCAGCACGGGTGCCCTCAACGACATCGAGAGGGCCACCAAGATGGCACAGGCTTTGGTGACCTACTATGGCATGAGTCCCGAAGTGGGTAATATTAGTTTCTATGACTCTACGGGTCAGAGCGAATACTCCCTCACCAAACCGTTCTCAGAAAAAACCGCTGAGGCTATCGACCGCGAAGTGCGTCGCATGGTGGAAGAAGCCTACAACAAAGCCAAAGAGTTGCTGCTGAACCACAGGGAACAGCTCGACCAGTTGGCGGCCCAGCTCTACGACAAAGAGGTGCTCTTCCGCGAGGACCTCGAACGCATCTATGGTCCCCGTCCTTGGGAGGAAAAAGACAAACCCGAGTCCACTGAAACAACCATTGCCTCCGAGGACACCGAAAACACTGAAGAAACTGAACAATGAAAAACTTTTGGATTCGAACCGCTAGTGCCATAGTCTATGTGATACTCTTCCTGGGTTCCATGTATAGTGGCATGTTGCTGGATAATCCAGTCGTCGGCAATTTTATTTTCGGCTTTTTCCTGCTGTTCGTTACCATCGGTTGTTCCTACGAGTTTTTCCGCATGGTGCGTCTCCAGGGTGCCTGCCCCTCAGAATGGTTGGGCTATTTCTATGCCATTCTTCCCCTGTTGTTGGTGATGTTTGTTCCACTGATGGGCTTGCATGGATTTACAATGATGCTCACCGCATTTACAATCTTTCCTGCACTCTTCGCCTTTGCCGCTATCCTGCAGCTATGGCATCATGGCAACCAACCTTTCCGTGATGCAGCCTATACTCTTTTGCCACTGCTTTACATCGCGTTGCCGTTATCGTTGATGATGGCTGTACAGGAAAGTTATGGTGCGCACCTCCTATTCCTGCTGGTGGCACTCGTGTGGGTCAACGACTCGGGTGCCTATATTGGCGGTTCGCTCTTTGGAAAACATAAAATGTGGGAACGGCATTCTCCAGGAAAGACTTGGGAAGGTACTGCTTTCGGGATGACCGTCGCAATCTTGGCAGCAGTCTTCATTGGCCCGTTACTGACTGATATTGCTTGGTACCACTGGTTGGCGCTTGGAATTATTTGCAGTGTTGTTGACACTCTTGGCGACTTGGTGGAAAGCATGTTGAAACGTTCTGTTGGAGTTAAGGATAGTGGCAATATCATGCCTGGTCATGGTGGATTCCTCGATCGCTTCGACAGTCTGCTGATTAGCATGCCGTTTGCTTACGTCTATCTTATGCTTGTCGTACAATCGTAACATCTAATCTATGAAAATTCACCGAGAAGGAAAGAAAATCATCTTCATTACCGGCACCCTTGTCTTTATGATAGTGTTGGCGATGCTGCTGCTAGTTAAGGAGTGGAACGTGGTGCATTACCTCTTCGTCGCCGGCCTGGTCATCTTCGGATTCATGGTGACAGCCTTCTTCCGAATCCCGCGGCGTATCTTCGCCGACAACCCTTCAGAGCTTATTTCGCCTGCCGACGGCACCATCGTCACCATCGAGCAGGTCTTCGAGAAAAACTACATCAAGGACGAATGCATGCAAGTCTCCATATTCATGAGTGGTACCGACGTGCATGTGAATCGCTATCCTTGCAACGGTACCGTTGAATATGTTAAATTTCGTCGCGGTAACTATTTTGTGGCCTCCTACCCCAAGAGTTCAGATCTTAACGAGCGTACCGAGGTGGGCATCCGCCTCGAGAATGGCAAGCGCATCCTTATCCGCCAGGTGGCGGGAGTGATGGCCCGCCGCATCGTCTGTTATGCAAAAGAGGGAGAGCATGTTCGTCAAAACCAGGAGCTCGGATTCATCCGCTTCGGTTCGCGTGTCGACCTCTTCATGCCTATTGACTTCCCCATCAGCGTCGACCTTCAGGACAAAGTCCGCAACGCCATCAGTCCAATCGCCGAAATCGTTTAAAATGGAGCGCCGGCTTCCAGCCGGCATAAAAACATGATTGAAGACCAGATTCTATACGAAGACAACCACCTGCTAGCCATCAACAAACTACCGGGACAGATTACGCAAGGAGACAAGACTGGAGATCCCTGTCTTGCCGACTTGGTGAAAGCCTTCATTAAGGAGCGAGACAACAAGCCGGGACAGGTCTACTGCGGTGTTATCCACCGGCTGGATCGTCCTGTGAGTGGAGTGGTTCTTCTTGCAAAGACTTCCAAAGCCCTCAGCCGCATGGTGGAGAAGGTGCGTACGCGTGAGTTTGAGAAGCACTACTGGGCAGTGGTAAAGAACGCCCCTCCCCAGCCTGCCGGCGCCCTCGAGAACTGGCTTGTGAAGAATGAGGAGCGCAACAAAAGCTATGTGTTCGGCACTGCCCGACCCAACGCCAAACTGGCACGCCTCGAATACCGTGAGATTGCAGTTTCAGACGGCGGCTACCACCTCCTCGATATCAACCTGCATACCGGCCGTCATCATCAGATACGCTGTCAGCTGGCCAATATCGGATGTCCCATCAAGGGTGACCTCAAATATGGCGCCCCTCGCAGCAACGATGACGGCTCCATCTCACTCCATGCTCGCCGCATCTCCTTCGAACATCCCGTCACTCATCTGCAGATTACCATCGAAGCCCCCTGTCCGTCAATAGAAAAAATGTTTCCCAACCTACAATAAAACTCCCTGCACAAGTACAAAAAGAAATATGAACGAAATAACAATCACTATAGAATGAAAAAGATAGCCCTTACCGCAGCGATCATCCTTGGATGCATTCAGTCAACTGTCTACTCGCAAGCCGTCGTTGCAGACAATTTCGATCGTCTTCAGATTACTTACAAAACCCCCACTCCCGACCTACAAATGGTTGGCTCGAGTGGAATTCATGTGCTTCTCTCTGTGCCAGGTTACATCTCCGGAGGAGAGGTGGGGGCTCCTGCGCTACCCATCCGCAGCGACATCATTGAGGTGCCTTTCTGCGACTATATCGTGGTGACTGTCAAGAATGCGGTCTACGACACCTTCCAGCTCTCCCGATACATGACACCCTACCCGCAACAGCCCAGCCGTTTCAAATCCGACACCACCAGAAACCTGGGTCTCGTGGTCGACCAAAAAATCTATGAAACCGATGCCCTCTACGGCCTTCCTCTGGCGGAGGTAGAGATTATCGGAATCGCCCGAGACCGTCGCCTGGCACAGCTGCGCTACAGCCCCGTACAGGTGAATCCCGTCACAGGAGAGGTTGTCGTCTGCCGTTCGGCCGACATCACTGTCTCCTATGTCAACCCCGATGCCGACCACACCATCGAACACTACCGGCGCTACCATTCTCCCGCCTTCTCCGTCGGCACTACCCTTAACAACCTTTACTCGAGCCAGCAGCAAATTAAACAATCAGAAAATCAGGCAGTCCGCATGGTTATCGCGGTTCCCACCGCACTCCGATGCAATGCCCTCAAACGTTTCGCCTACTGGAAACGCAGCCAGGGACTTCTTGTTGACCTCTTCTACTACCAGTACCACGATATTACCACCAATACGGAGCTTGCCGCCTACTTGAAGTCGCTCTACGACAGTGCAACTGTCGAGTCGCCTGCCCCCACATTCCTCCTTCTCGTTGGGGACCACAACCAGCTACCGGCATTCGATTCGGAACTGCCCTATGCTGGCTACTGGTCCTCGGATCCGGGCAACGACCATATCACCGACCTTTATTTTGTCACCTGGACCACCGGCGACAACCTCCCCGATTGCTACCAAGGTCGATTCTCGGCCACCGACACCACCACACTAACCCAAATCATCAACAAGACGATGCTCTACGAGCAATACGCCTTTGAGGATGATGCATACCTTGCGCGTGCCGTTCTCATTGCCGGTGAGGACAACGCTTATCACAACAGCTACGATTATGCCTGGCATTACGCCGACCCTACTATGGACTATATTGCTTACAACTATGTCAATGCTGCGGGCGGCTACACCGATGTGACTTATTATAAGAACGACACCTCCTATGCCCCTACAGGAGTCCACGTCAGCGGCTACTGTAGCAAGTCCTCCGCAGCCACAGCCCTCCGCAGCCTTTACAACACTGGCATCGGCTGGGTCAACTATTCCGCACACGGCGACTGGGACGAATGGCATAAGCCTAATTTTACCGTCTCACAGACCAGCACCATGACCAACAACGGCAAACCCTCCATCATGATTGGCAACTGCTGCCTTTCCTGCAAGTTCGACAAGGCCAACTGCTTCGGAGAAGGACTCCTTCGCAAAAGCAACAACGCCGGTGCAGTAGCTTATGTCGGTGCCACCAACTCAACCTTATGGACCGAGGACGTTTACTGGTCTTTAGGTATCCGTAACAACATCACCCACAGGATGGCTCCCAACTACGACGCTCAGCACCTCGGCATCTACGACCGGCTTTTCCACACCCATAACGAAGCCATCGAAGAGCAAGCCACCTCCATGGGTGCCATCATCTATTATGGCAACCTCTCTGTCAACGCCTCCTCCTCGTCTTCCAACATGAAAAAATACTACTGGGAAATCTATGAGTTGCTGGGCGACCCGTCTCTGTTGCCCTGGATGGGACGTGCCGCCGACCTCACTCTTTCGGCCAACCGCAACGGCAACCAATTACAGATTTCCACACTACCCCACACCTACGTCGCACTTATCGACACCTCCAGCTACCACCTCGTCGGAGCCGTCTTTACTGACGCAAATGGCGTTGCCACCATCACCATCCCTGACGATATCGACACCAGGGATTGTCTCATCTCTGCCACCTGCCAGAACCACAAACCCTTCTCCCATTTCTATACCGAACTTGTCGGCATTCAGAGCGCCGATAACCTTCCGGCCGTCGTAGTCTACCCCAACCCCGCCAGCGACCATGTCACCATCGACGGACTTCCTGCAAACAGCACCGTCCAACTCTACGACATGCAGGGACGTTTGCAATTCACCACCACACATTACACGTTTAGCACTGAGAACCTGCCCTCGGGCCTCTATCTTATCCACATACAGACACCCGAAGGTGTCACACTCCGCAAATTGATAAAAAAATAAAAACATGAAGAATATGGCTAAAGCTCTCAAAGATTTACGCACTTCCGTATTGATAGCAACAATAGCTTTTGCGTTTGCCTCCTGTGGCAACACCAACACCATCTCTGACATCCGGATTGACACAGCCCAAGCGCCATCAACAGAGTTAAAATCCATCAAAGACTCGCTCTCTTGGGCTTATGGACAATACCTTGCCATTGCCCTTCAAGGTGAATATTTCGACACCGTCTTCAACCACGACCTCGTCCTCGAAGCCTTAACCTATACCCTCAAGGGCGGTCAGCACAACCTCCTCGACAACGATATGGCAAGGGATATCGCACAGTATGCCAACATGCAGTATGCCGCCATCATGCAGCATCGGGCGAAAAATATGGCTGTCAGTGCCGACAGCTTACAGCGACTCTACTTTGCCAATCTCGAAAAGACCAATCCGCAGATAAAAAAGCACCAGATGGGTGACTACGCCTTTTACTATGAGGTCGTCAAAGCCGGCCACGGGCCCAAAGCGGAGTATGCACAGCGCATTCAATTTGATTATAAGAGTTTCAATCTCCTCAGCGGACAGCCCATTGACCAGACCTATGGCAACCGCGAACCTATTGTCCATGTTGTTGGCAGTCCAATGTTCCCCGGTCTTATCGAGGCTTTCCAGTTGATGAATGCCGGCAGCATCTACCGTTTCTATTTCCCCTATCAGCTTGCTTTCGGTGCAGAAGGTGCCGACAACCTCATTCCGCCCTTCACCCCTGTCATCTATGAGATAGAGCTACACAAACTATATGAATATTAATTAATTGAAGCATCCGTAAAATACAGGCTTCTCGCCTGCAGAAGCACACTATTGGAAGAGGCAAGAATATTCTTGCCTCTTTTTTTAAACTTTTTTGCTTGTTTTAATTAAATTAATTGTATATTTGCAATTCAATCCGCGCAAGTTGGATTGGTAAAAATTATTGAATGTAACTAACTTAAATATTATGAAGAACAAATATTACGACCTCATCGACCAAACCTTTGACTTTCCTCAGGACGAATTCCGGACTGAAGACGGGGAACTCTATTTTCATGACATTCCCCTGATGGAAATCATCAAACAATACGGCACACCGTTAAAGATAACATACCTACCCAAAATCAGTTCGCAGATACAAAGGGCCAAACGTATGTTCAACGTCGCCATCGCCAAAACAGACTACAAAGGCACCTACAATTACTGCTATTGTACAAAGAGCAGCCACTTTGCTTTCGTGTTGGAAGAGGCATTAAAGAACGACATCAACCTCGAGACCTCCTCGGCTTTCGATATAAACCTTATTCAAGAACTGCATGCTCAAGAATTGATAGACAAGGACAAAACCATTGTTTGCAACGGTTTTAAAAAAGATCAGTATATTGAGAATATTGTAGGGATATTCAACGATGGGTTCCGTAATGTGATTCCTATTTTGGATAATAAAAACGAATTCACCACTCTTAACGATGCCGTCATGACAGCAGAAAATGCGAATGCAGAGCCCATGCTCTTGGGCATCCGTATCGCTGCCGAAGAGGAACCTAAGTTCGATTTTTATACCTCGCGACTGGGCATCCGTTATCATGACATCGTATCGTTCTATGAGAAAGAAATCAAGTCGAATCCCCGATTCCGGTTCAAGATGTTGCATTTCTTTATCAATACCGGCATCCGCGATACAGCCTACTACTGGAACGAACTCTCCAAGTGCGTTAACGTCTACTGCGACCTCAAGCGCGCTTGTCCCGACCTCGACTCGCTGAACATCGGCGGCGGTTTTCCCCCAAAGGTCAGCCTGGCCTCGAACTACGACTACGAATATATGGCCGAGGAAATCCTTGCCCAGATTAAGAACATCTGCACCCAACGCGGCGTAGAGGAACCGAATATCTACACCGAGTTCGGCAGCTTCACTGTCGGCGAGAGCGGCGCTACATTATATAGTATATTAGACCAGAAGCAGCAGAACGACCGCGAGCTGTGGTATATGATCGACTC
>JAEEGL011569263.1_pt1 | contig 21957 bp, 22 predicted proteins | sample 9134231 | NCBI WGS metagenome assembly JAEEGL01 (sample SAMN16246548, study PRJNA631951) | gut metagenome | biome: gut microbiome; feature: rumen; material: fiber-attached | host: Bos | place: Iran: Karaj | collected 2018-10 | reverse complement strand
GTCGGTGGACGCGGGCCCGTCGGTGGACGCGGTGGCATCAACGCCGCCGGGCTGCGCCGTCGGCGCGGCGGTTTCCGATCCGGCAGGCGGGACGGCCGTATCGCAGGCCGTCAGCAGAAATATCAGGCACAGCAAAAGCAGGAGCAGCGGCCTTTTCCCCATGGAAAGACCTCCTCTCAGTCAATTTATCGGTTCGTCACATAGCCCTCGGATTCCAGCAGGCGCTGCCCGTCCGGGGTGACCAGCCAGTCATAGAGGATCCGGGTGGGGCTGTCCGCCGGGGCGGAATGCGCGATGACGCAGTAGTAGGCGTTCAGATGGGGGTATTCGCCGCTGCGGATGGTATCCTTGCAGGGCTCCACGCCGTCCACCTTCAGCAGCTTCAGGCCCTGGGCCATTTCCATGTCGTGGGCGTAGTAGTAGACGGAGTAGCCAATGGCGTTGGCGCTGGCGTCATAGCTCTTCACCGCGGTCATCAGATCGCCCATGGAGCTGGGAATATACTCCGGCGGGGCCTCCATCAGGGGGGTGTCCCCCATGACCAGCTTCTTCATCAGGGCCTGGGAGCCCGCGCCCTCGTTGCGCTGCAGGGGGATGATGGGGGCGTCCTCGCCGCCCAGCTCCTTCCAGTTGGTGATCTCGCCGGTGTAGACCCCCCGGAGCTGCTCGGTGGTGATGTTCTCCACCGGGTTGTTCTCGTTGACCAGGAAGACCAGGGCGTCGGTGCCCAGCTGCTCCATGTCGTATGCAAAGCCCCGGCTCTCCATCTCGTCGAAAACCGCGGCGTTGTGCTGGGCCGTCAGCAGCGGCTCACATTCCCCGTCCATCTGATTGCGGAAGCTCTGGTGGGTGCGGTTTAAGTGGATCAGATCCTGAACCTGGTCCCGGCTCTCGCCCAGCAGCACGGAGCAGACCGCCTCCGCCATGGGCAGGCAGGCGGTGGAGCCGTCCAGCCGGGGGAAGTTCTCCCGGGTGAAGCGGAACTCCGGAGCCGGAGTCTCAGTCTCCGGGGCTGCGGCGGTATCGACGGGAGCGGAGCTCTCGCCGGGCGTCGTCGGGGCAGTCGTCTCGACGGACGCCGTCGTATCCGGCTGGGCGCTCCCGGTGGGAGCGGCGGTCTCCGACGGGACGGGCTGGGTCGTGCAGCCCGCCAGGGCGGCCAGCAGCGCCAGGACCGTCAAAAAGGCCAACAGATGCTGTTTCATTGCGTTTTTCCTTCTTTCTGTGATTGCTGTCCGTATTATACAACGGCTTCGGGCAGGTTTCAAGCCCACCCTTTTGTCATTTTGACTCCGAAAACCGAAATATGTTCCCGGTTTTCGTAAAAATCCCGTTGCCAACGGCAAAAGAATTTGGTATACTGGGAGCAGGAGGTGATCACAGTGCAGTTATTTGAAAAATATCTCCCCTACTGGCCCGTTATCGCGGCCTCTGTTCTGTTTTTGATCCTGGGCCTCTGGTGGCGTCTGAGCGCGGCCAGAGCCATGGAGCTGACCCCCAAATCCCCGGACTGGGTCAAGCGCTACCGGGACGGCGGCTTCCCCTTCCGGCGGGAGCGGCTGGGGAGTCCCAAACTCCGGGGCTGGGCTCTGCTGCTGGTGATGATCCTGGCCGCGGTGTTTGCGGCGGGCCGTCTGGCCAACACCGGCATGCTCTTCCTCAAGCGGCCCGAGATCTTCTTCCACTCCCGCTACGGGATCCTTCTGCTGCTGCTCTGCGCCGTCGGCGGGGGCTCCGTCTACTGTCTGCTCAACACCCTCTTTGACAGCGCCTGGGTGGCGCTGCCCGGCGCCCTGCTCTTTTCCGCCTCGGCGGCCCGGGGCCACGGGGAGGGCTGCTTCCTGGCCCTGAGCCTGCTGCTTCTGCTGCTGTATCTGCGGGCGGAACGGCCGGGCTTCCCGGCGGAGCTGCTGTATCTGGCGGCGGTTTTGGCGCTGTCCCCCATGATCGCCCTGCGCTCCGCCCTGGTCTGGATCCTGCTCTGCTATCCTCTCGTCCACTGGTACAAGCTGGCCTCCCAGCGCCGGGGGAACCGTCTCTCCGGCGGGGCTCTGTTCTGGAGCCTGCTGACCGCCCTGATCGTCTGGCTCCTGCTCGTCCTGCTGGCGGCCCTGCTGCGGCGCTTCCTGATGTTCGGCTTCCGCGCCAGCGCCGTGCTGGTCCTGCTGAAAAAGCCGGAGCGGCTCGTCCAGGTGCTGAACGAGCTGTGGCGGGAGATCCGCGCCACTCTCTTCCTCCGGCCGACTCCGGGTATGACCATCGACCTGATGGTGGACGCTCCCCTCTTCGGCTTTGGCCTCTGGGGCTGCGTCTCCGCCTGGATCCTGGCTCGGAAGCGCCGGGACGCCCGGGGCGTCTTCGCCCTGGTGACCCTGGCGGTGCTCTTCCTGGTCTGGCTGCTGACCGGCCGCTATGTCATGACCCTGGGCCTGACCCTGACCGCCGCCTGCATCCTGCGGGACGCCGACATCGCCAAAAAGCGCAGCGGCGCGGTGCTGCTGACCCTGGCCGGGATCTGCTGGTACGTCCTCATTCAAATCGCCGCCTGGTACATTCCCCTGACGGCCGGTTTGGTGGAACGTCTCATATAACCCATTCTGGAAGGAGGAACACAAGATGATCGCATTGGCCTGTGACCACGGCGCTCTGGAGCTCAAGGAGGCCGTCAAGGCCCATCTGGAGCAGAAGGGTCTGGTCTGCAAGGATTTTGGCACCTATACGAAAGACAGCTGCGACTACGCGGACTTTGCGGCTCCCGCCGCCCGGGCGGTGGCCAGCGGCGAATGTGAACGGGGCATCGTCTGCTGCACCACGGGCATCGGCATCTCCATCGCCGCCAACAAGATCAAGGGGATCCGCTGCGCCCTGCTCCACGAGCACATGAGCGCCCGCCTCACCCGGCAGCACAACGACGCCAACATGATGGCCCTCGGCGCCGCCGTTACCACCATTCCCACCGCCCTGGAGCTGGTGGACATCTTCCTGAGCACCGAGTTCGAGGGCGGCCGTCACCAGCGCCGCATCGATAAGATCGCCGCCCTGGAGGAATAATACTGAACTTCCATAAGACGGCATTTGTCAAGGATAAAATTACCCTTTCTGCAAAAATGTTCATCTTCGGCGGCAATAGCCGTACCAAACCAGACAAATCCGAATATAAGGCCGGTTGGCCAAGGGCTCGGATTTGTCTGGTTTTTCCTTTTTTCGTAATGATCAAAGCTTGAGGCCGATTCATATCCGACAGGAACGAGTCTCTGCGCGCATGCAGTTGTACTCCCGTGTGCGGTACCGTATGCACTGTGGTATGGGAGAACGATCGCGCAGCGAATGGGTGCTCTCCTGAACGGTTTTTTCCGGGTTCCGAAGACTGCGCCGCAGGCCCCGTCTTTTACGCTCCATACCGGGTCACTCGGGTAATCATGCCGCATACCGGGCAGAAATACGGAAAGCAGACTTCTTGTACTGGGTATTTTCTACGAATTCTAATGGAAAAAATGCACCACTTTTCACAAAAATCCAAATCTGTTCATCTATAGTCAACGCCCTGTCCACCACCTTCTTCCCCCGGAGGTGGACCGCGGAAGAGCGCAACAACGGCTTCGTGAACTATATCATGGGTCTGTGCTTCATCTCCGAGGGCGCGATCCCCTACGCCGCAGGCGATCCCCTCCGCGTGATCCCCTCCTGCATCGTGGGCTCCGCCATTGCCGGCGGCCTGTCCATGCTCTTCAACTGCACCCTGATGGCCCCCCCACGGCGGTGTGTTCGTATTCCCCACGGTGGGCAATCCCTTCCTGTACCTTGTGGCGCTGCTGATCGGCTCCGTCGTTGGCGCGCTGCTCCTGACAGCGCTGAAAAAGAACAAGCGTTGATATCCGATCAAGCGCAAAACCACCGGTTCACCCCGAACCGGTGGTTTTGCTTGTGCGCTCGCCGGGCGCACCAGAAACGGCAAGGCCGCCGGTGTACAAGCCGGTGGCCTTGCCATTTCCGCATGATTTAACTTCGAGAATGTAAGCGCTTACATATAATGCACAAAATCATCATTTCATTTTTGTGTAACCTATTACAAAAATCTAATATTTTCAAAATATATCTTGACTTTTCAGAAATGCGTGGTATACTCAAGATATGAAAGCGCTTACATTTTCTTTCAGACGGTGGCCACCAATTTGATTGTTTTGTAAAGCGCAGCATTCCCTTTCTGCCAACCCACGCCCACGAACAATCCAATATTCACAAATCGAAAAGGAGAACATCATGGAATACGTAATTGGAGCGCTGCTTCTGCTTTCCTTCTTCGGGCTGGTCTACTACGCTGTCCGCGGAGGAAACCTGATGATGGGCATTTTCGTAATGGCGATCATCTGGACTGTACTGCCGATGCTCGGCAATCTCCTCGTCAAGAATCCCGAATTCATTGCCGCGAATGAAGCAACCGTCTCGATCAGCTGGAAGGACGCCTTGACCAAGGTCTTCCAGAGCGGTCCGGAGGGCTGGGGCGCGACCCTGGTCAACGTGATCTTTGGCGCCTGGTTCGGCCGGGTCCTGATGAAGACCGGCATTGCCTCCACCCTGATCCGCAAGGTAACGGAGCTGGGCGGTGACAAGCCCCAGATCACCTGCATCCTGCTTTGCATCGTTACCACCGCCTGCTTCTCCTCCGTGTTCGGAGCCGGCGCGGTGGTCGCCATCGGCGTCATCATTCTGCCGATCTTCCTGTCCCTTGGCATTCCCAAAACGCTTGCCACCTGCGCCTTTATGATGAGCGTCGGCGCAGGCATGTTCGTCAACCCGGTCCTGTATCAGCAGTATTCAGCCTTCTTCCTGGGTGACAATGGCAAGACCCTCTACACCTACGAGATGCACACCTCCTGGGGCCTTTACGCGCTGCTGATCCAGGTGGCCGTGGTAATTCTCATGGTCCTGCTGCTGAGCCGCAAGAAGAAGGTCCACAACTGGAGTGCGGTCACACCGGCGGACATTCGCACCCGCAGAGGAGAAAACGCCCCCGGCATCGCTCTGATTACTCCGGTGCTCCCGGTCATTCTGCTGATCCTGTTCAAGATCCCTATCATCCTGGGCTTTACAATCGGCTCGTTCTATGCCTACATCACCTGCCGTCAGATCAAGGGCTGGGCCCAAATGTGCCGCATGATCAACAAGGACTTTTTCGACGGCGTTGTGGATACCGCTCCGCTGGTCGGCTTCCTGCTGATCCTGCCTATGTTCAACAAATCCGCTGAGCTTTGCGTGCCCTACTTCAATGCGCTTCTGGGCGGTGTCATCCCCAACAATACGCTGATTCTCGCCATCGTCTTTGCGGTCCTGGCTCCCTTCGGCATGTTCCGCGGCCCTCTGACCCTCTTCGGCTGCGGCGCCGCGACCCTGGGCATTTTGAAGGGCTTCGGCTTTGCCACCGGCTTCCTGGCTCCCCTGATTATTATCCCGAGCACAGTCATGAACGTGTCCTGCTGCGTGACGCAGTCCTGGATCGTCTGGGGCGTCAACTACACAAAGACCACAACCAAGGAATTCCTGAAGCTGAGCCTGGTTGCCGGCTGGATCGTCTGCATCATCGTCCAGCTGATGTGCTGGTTCATGTTCGGCCGGGCCTGAGAATTGCCCGGAATCAACAATCCGAGGACTTGAAAAGGAGCAAGTATTATGAGCAGAAAAGTGAGAATGGGCATCGACGTCGGCGGTACGCATACCAAAGCGGTTGCCATTGACAATGATACACAACAGATTATCGGAAAATCCACCGTGAAGACCACGCATGACGATGTTTCCGGCGTAGCAGCCGGCGTCGTGAAAGCCTTTCAGAACTGTCTAAAGGAAAACAACATTGCTCCGGAGGACGTCATCTTTGTGGCGCACTCCACCACCCAGGCCACCAACGCCTTGATCGAAGGCGACGTGGCAAAGGTTGGCGTCATCGGCACTGCTTTGGGTGGTCTGGAAGGAGCTTTGGCAAAGGCCCAGATGCACCTGAAGAACATCCATCTGGATCAGAACAAAAAGATCGAGATCGCAAACGCCTTTATCCCCAACAAAAGCTTTACGCCCGAGGCTGTCAAGGCCGCGGCGGAACAGCTGAAGGCGCAAGGCGCGCAGGTATTTGTCGCCACCAGCGCCTTCGGCGTGGACGATGTGAGCTGCGAGCAGAATATTGCAGAAATCACAAAGGATCAGATGGGCATGGAAACCACGGTTGCCTCGGAGATCACCAAGCTCTACGGGCTCACCCGGCGCACCCGTACCGCAGCAATCAACGCCTCCATCCTGCCCAAGATGCTGAACACCGCAAATCAGACCGAGCGCTCGGTCCGGGAGGCAGGCGTCAAGGTCCCGCTGATGATCATGCGCGGCGACGGCGGCGTCATGGAGATCAACGAGATGAAGAAGCGGCCGGTGTTGACGATGCTCTCCGGCCCCGCGGCCTCGGTCATGGGTTCCCTCATGTACCTCCGTGCCTCCAACGGCGTGTACTTTGAGGTCGGCGGCACCACTACCAACATCGGCGTTATCAAAAACGGACGCCCTGCCATTGACTACTCCATCGTGGGCGGTCACCGGACCTACATCACCTCCCTGGACGTCCGGGTGCTGGGTGTGGCCGGAGGCTCTATGATCCGTGTCAGCAAGAGCAAGGTGGAGGACGTGGGTCCCCGTTCGGCGCACATTGCCGGTCTGGATTACGCGGCCTTCACCCCCGCGGAGGAGATTGTTGATCCTCAGCTGGAGCTGTTCTCCCCGAAGCCCGGCGATCCGTCGGACTATGTGGCGATCAAGCTCAAGAGCGGAAAGCGAATCACCATCACCAACACCTGTGCGGCCAACGTGCTGGGCCTTGTGACGGAGAAGGACTACTCCCACGGCAACGTGGAGTCCTGCCGCAAGGCCATGCAGCCGGTGGCGGACTATCTGGGCATCACCGTGGAGCAGGTTGCCGAGCAGATTCTAACCCGGGCCTACGAAAAGATCTCCCCGGTCATTCTGGAGCTGGCAGAGAAGTACAAGCTGGAGAAGGATCAGATCTCTCTGGTGGGCGTCGGCGGCGGCGCAACCTCCCTGATCGGCTTCTGCTCAGAAAAGATGGGCGTGCAGTACAGCGTACCCGAAAACGCGGAGGTCATTTCCTCCATCGGCGTCGCCCTGGCCATGGTCCGGGACGTGGTGGAGCGCGTGGTGCCCAATCCCACCGCGGAGGACATCCGCAGCATCAAGGCGGAGGCAGTCAACAAGGCTGTGGAGAGCGGCGCTGCGCCGGACACCGTGGAGGTCCACATCGAGATCGACCCGCAGACCTCCAAGCTCACCGCCATTGCCCTGGGCTCCACCGAGGTCAAGACCCAGGATCTGATGGCCGCCTGCACGGAGCCGGAGGCCCGGGAGCTGGCAGCAAAGGACATGCGCAGCAAAGCCTCTGACGTGGAGCTTGTGGCGCAGACCGGAAACTTCTTTGTCTATCAGACGGACGCCAAGGACAAGCGCCCTGTCCGGATTCTGGACAAGAAGGGCTTTATCAAGGTACAGCGTACCGACGGTAAAGCTTTGCTGACCAAGGCCGCAGCCTATCGGAATGCGGTTTCCAAGCTGTGGGAGGAAATGGCGGTGTACACCGCGGACGCCATTCTCCGCCCGGACTACTACATCTGCGCCGGGGCGCGTGTCATGGACTTCAGCGGCACCGGCGAGCTGGAGCAGGTGCTCATGCTGATGGACATTGAGATGCAGACGCTGGACCCCAACGAGGAGACCATTATTGTCGCTGCGAAGGCGCAGCTCTGATCTCCGGACTCATCCATGATCGTTCCCCGACGCAGGGGGAGAAAAGGAGAAAGCACCATGATCAAGCTTCGAGAGGCCCTTGCCAAACGGCTGAACCGGTCCCAGGAGGTAGGGCACAATTCCTATCCGGTGCGGGAAATGGCGGAGCAGCTGCTTGCGCTGAGCGATGCGCAGCTGGGGCAGTATGCGTTCCTTCATGAACCGCTGGAAGGGAAATTCAGCCCCGAACAGAAGGAAAGCTATATCCGACAGGCCAATGCCTGTGGGCAGCAGACCGCCATGGAGCTGCGGGAAAGTATCCGCGCCCGGATCGGCGATGAAAAGTCTGCAGCGCTCCTGACCGAGTTGACAAAGGAGCTCCGCCTCACCGTCCGGGACGAGCAGATCCCTTCCGGCGGCGGACATGTGATCTTTGCCCAGTATGTGGAGCCGGATCAGGTCACGATCTTCCGGGACTGCCTGGACCGTCTGGAGGAACTGATCCGGGCGGAGGACCTGGAGGATCTGTTTCGAGGCGTCGATTTTCGGAGCGTTCTGCTGGCACACGAGATCTTCCATGCGGTAGAGTATGCGCGAAAGGACCGCATTTACACCCAGACAGAGAAGGTAGAGCTCTGGCGCAAGCCCTTCTCCAACAAGTCGAAGATTCTGGCCCTCAGCGAAATCGCCGCCATGGCCTTCGCTAAGGAGCTGTGCGAGATCTCCTTTTCCCCCTATGTGTTGGATGTACTGCTGATCGCACCTTACAACCGGGACGCTGCCTGTGCACTCTACGAGGAAATCATGGGAGCAGCCGGCGTTCCACTGACGATAGGAGAAGAAGTATGCTGACAACAACCATTGGCCTTGCAGAACAATATGATTATCTCAAGGATCGCTTCCGGAAGGCCTATCGCTTTCTGAAGCAGACAGATTTCAGTCAATACCGGGAGCCCTGCGAGATCGAGATCGACGGCCGGGACGTCTATGCCCAGGTGCAGATCTACGACTCCAAGCCCGCGGAGCAATGCCGCTTTGAGGCCCACCGGACCTATTTTGACATTCAGTACATGGCCCAGGGCGAGGAATACATGGGTTTTCTCCCGCTGGATCGATTGGAGCCGGATACCGGCTATCAGCCGGAGCAGGATCTGGAGTTCTTCCGGATGCCGAAAGCCTATGGCAGGATTCTCCTGCGGGAGGGAGACTTTGCTGCCGTCTCCCCAGAGGACGGTCACATGCCTCGGTGCATGGCGGATGTCCCGCAAACAATCAAGAAGATCGTTGTGAAGGTGCGTGTTTCCGACACGCAGAAAGGAGTCTGACAATGGCAGAAGTAATGTTATTCGGCGAGCCCATGGTCATGTTTGTGGCCAAGAGCGAGGCACCGCTGGAGGATGTGGAGGAATACAGCCGCTTTCTCGCAGGGGCGGAGGTCAACGTGGCCATCGGCCTGACCCGTCTGGGCCACAGCGCAGCCTACTGCACCAAGCTGGGCATGGACCCCTTTGGAACATATATCGAAAAGAAGCTCCAGAGCGAGGGAATTGAGGCCCAGGTCAGTTACGATCCCAATCACTGGACTGGCTTCCAGCTGAAAAACAGGGTGACGGAGGGCGATCCCGAGGTGGTTTACTTCCGGAAAAACAGCGCAGCCTCCCATATGACTGAGGCGGACGTGGACCGGCTGGACTTCACCGGCGCAAAGATCCTCCATGTGACGGGGATTCCGCCCGCACTCTCTCAGAGCTGCAGGGACGCCACCTATCATTTGATTGAGGCAGCAAGGGCGCACGGGATGCTGGTCAGCTTCGATCCCAACCTCCGTCCCTCCCTCTGGGAGAGTGAGGAGGCTATGATCCGCACCATCAACGATCTCGCCTCCAAGTCGGACATCGTCCTGCCGGGCACCGGCGAGGGGAAGATCCTCATGGGGAGCGACAATCCGGAGACCATTGCCCGCTTCTACCGCAGCATCGGTGCGGATACCGTCATTGTGAAGGACGGCTCCCGCGGCGCCTACGTCAGCAGTCCCCAGGGAGACAAGCACTACCCCGGCTTCCGCGTCCCCAAGGTCGTGGATACCGTCGGCGCGGGGGACGGCTTTGCCGTGGGCATTCTGAGCGCCATTCTCGAGCAGCTTTCTCTGGAGGAGACCGTCCGCCGCGGCAATGCCATCGGAGCGATCCAGGTTTCGGTCCGCAGCGACAACGAGGGCCTTCCCACCCGGGAAGAGCTCAAGGCCTTTATGGACTGAGGTGCCGGCTATGAAACTACAGGCAGCAATTGACCGGGTCAGTCTGGAGCAAATGCTGGAATTGGGCAGCCATCTGAACGGACATACCGACGTTGTAGAGGTTGGGACCTCTCTGATCAAGGATTACGGCGTCACGGCCAGCATTGGCGCTCTGCGCGGCCGCTTCCCGGACGTGACGATCCTGGCCGACATCAAAACCTGCGACGAGGGTGCTTACGAATTTCAGAGGGCCTATGAGGCCGGAGCGGACATTGCCACAGCCATGGGCTTTTCTGCCGAAACAACGCTCCGCGCCTGTGCCGAGGTTGCGGTCTCCTTCGGAAAGGACTGGTTCATCGACCTGCTGGAGCTCCCGGAGGATTCCATTTACCGGTTGGCGATTGCCTTCCCGGAGGCCATCTTCGGTGTGCACCTCTCTTTTGACAAGCAGGGAGCGGGGCTTCGGGAACTGGTTCGCCGCAGCACGCAGGTCATCCGCGCCGCCGAGGCTGCGGACGGGAAGCTGCGTCGGATCGCAGTCGCCGGCGGGGTGAAGCTGGATGTGCTCCCTGAGCTCCGGCAATGCGGCATCGACACCGTAATCGTCGGCTCCGCCATCACCAAGGCAAATGATATTTCACAGGCGGCGGAAATATTCTTCCGGGCCTGCCATGAAAACTGTGACAGGAGGAATCAGAAATGACAGAAGTATTCAAGGACATTCTCGCTGAGATTGAAACGGTTCTGGACGCGGTGGATGAGCAGCAGTTAGAGGCTGTGATGGAGCGAATACAGAAAAATCGCCGGGTCTTTGTGGACGGCGAGGGGCGCTCCGGTTTCTCGGCCAAAGGCTTTGCCATGCGGCTGATGCACCTGGGCTACACAGTCTTCTTTGTGGGCGAAACCATTACCCCTGCACTGCGGGAAGGCGATCTGTTCATCGCGGTCTCCGGCTCCGGGAAGAGTGCCAATGTGGTAAGCGACGCAAAGAAAGCCAAGACAGCCGGTGCGGAGTTGGTTGCCGTGACCTCCAAGCCAGATTCTCCCCTGGCCCAGGAGGCGGACTGCGTGCTGGTGATTCCGGGAACCGTCAAGGGCGACGCGGGCAGCCAGCGCGGCTCCATCCAGTTGCTCAGCTCTCTGTTTGACCAGAGCCTGCACATCACCCTGGATGCGCTGTGCCTGCTCCTGAGCCGCAGGGACCACACTGCCAACGAGACGGCCACCGGTGCCCATTGGTGAGAGCATGGAGCGTCTGACAGAATTTCTCGGCACCGTCGGCGTGGTGCCGGTGGTCAAGCTGAACCACCCGGAGCGGGATGCCGCTGCCCTGGGGAAAGCGCTCTGCGCCGGTGGGATTCCCGTTGCGGAGATCACCTTCCGGGCACCAGGGGCGGATACGGCCATCCGTCTTATGAAACAGGCCTGCCCGGAGATGGCAGTCGGTGCTGGGACTGTGACCGATGTTGCCCAGATTGACCGGGTGATTGAGGCCGGCGGAGATTTTCTTGTCTCCCCGGGCTTTGATCCGGAGCTGGTAGCCTATGCCCGGGAAAAACGCATACCGATCTTCCCCGGCTGTACCACAGCCAGTGAGTACCATCAGGCGCTGAAATACGGCTTGACCGTGCTGAAATTTTTCCCCGCGGAGCAAAGCGGCGGCCTGGAAAAAATCAAAGCCCTGGCAGCCCCGTTCCCCATGTTCCGAATCATGCCCACCGGCGGGATCAACCTTACCAACTTGAGAACCTATCTCGCCTGTCCCGTTATTCTTGCCTGCGGCGGCTCTTATATGGTTACGCCCGAGCTGATTGATGAAAACCGCTGGACTGAAATTACATCGCTCTGCAAGCAGTCCGCTGAAATCGTTCGGCAGACGAGACAGAAAGAAACAGATTGATAAAGGAGCAAAAATGGAGAAGTATCACTGGGGAATACTCGGAACGGGGTGGATCGCTTCGGAGATGGCAGAAGCGCTGATGGCAGTACACGGCGAGATCTATGCCGTCTGCGGCACAAGCATGGAGAAGGCTGAGCGGTTCGCGTCCAGATTTCAAGTTAGGAAGTGTTATGCGGACGCGATGGAGATGATCCATGACGAAGAACTGGATATTCTCTATGTGGCGACGCCGCACAGCAATCACTACCCGTTTATCCTGGAAGCGGTCAGGTGCGGCAAACATGTCTTAGCGGAGAAGTCGATCACCATGAATGACAGGCAGCTTTTGCACTGTATCGAGGAGGCAAAGAAAACCGGGGTTGTCATCAGCGACGGGACGACGATCCTGCACATGCCCCTGTATAAAAAGCTCAGACAGATGATCCGGGAAGGCGCGATCGGAAGGATCAAAATGATCCAGGTCAGCCACGGAAGTCTAAAGCCATATGACGTGAACAGCAGGTTTTTCAAAAAAGAGCTTGCAGGAGGCGCCATGCTGGACATCGGGGTCTATGCAGTGTCAGCTGCCAGGTTCTTTATGAGCAAATGTCCGGATAGCCAGGTCAGTCAGATGCGCTTTTTTGAAACCGGGGTTGATGAGACCATGGGGATCGTCCTGAAAAACAGTGCGGATGAGATCGCGTCGCTGGCCCTGTCCCTGCGCTGCTTGTTTCCAAAGCAATGCGTCATTGCCGGAGAAAAAGGGTATGTAACGATAGACAACTACCAGCGTCCGGATCATGCGGAGGTGGTCATCAACGATAATCTGAGAAAAGAGCTCATCCGGGAGGGAGACACCGAACGAGCGCTGCAGTATGAGGTCTTGGATATGGAGGACTATATCCTAAACGGAACTGGAGAGGAAAACCTGGCCGTCGTATATGACACGATGTGCATCATGACAAAAATACGGGACAGCTGGGGCCTTCATTATGAGTGTGAATGAGATGTCGGTTTAGGTTTCCTCTTGCAATTTCGGATCAGATCGGTTATAATGCAGACGTGAAAGCGCTTACGGAGCAATTTGACAAGCAGGTGATCGAATGAATATCTACGATATTGCAAAGCAAGCCGGCGTCTCCATTGCAACCGTGTCCCGGGTCATCAACAACAAGGGCTACGTCAGCGAGAAGACCCGCGCAAAGATCGAAGCCGTTATGGCGAAGGCGGAATATCAGCCCAGTGCCATTGCACGGGGACTGGCCAGCGGTAATTCCAAGACGATTGCGATCTTTGCCGTGGACGTCCGGGTACCCCATTATGCCACCACTTCTTTTACCATGGAGCGGCTTTTGACGGATCTTGGCTACTTGGTCATTATCTGTAACACAGGCGAGGACGTAGCCGACTGGCGACGGTATCTGACCATCATGCGGGAGCGGAACATCGACGGCATCATTCTGACGGGGTCCATCTATAACCGGCTGGAGCGGGATGAGACCCTGGACAGCTTTTCCGACACACCCATCGTCATGGCCAACGGGCGCATGAAGCGACCCAACGTCAAATCCGTTTTTGTGGACGAGGGGCACGGCATCGAGCTCGCCACGGAGCACCTGTTTTCCCGCGGTCATACGAAGCTGGCTTACGTGGTGGATAAGGACACGGAATCCGCTGAGCGCAAGAAGAACGGATTTATCCGCCAGCTCGCCATGCTGGGAACCTTGGATGCGGTGCGGCACGTGTATTCCGCACCCTACGGTTTGGAGGGCGGCGCACAGATCGGGCGAGCACTCTTTGAGAAAGGCTACAACGGCATCGTGTTCGGCGAAGACCTGACCGCCGTCGGCGCCATGAATGCGCTGCGCACAGACGGCATCGCTGTGCCGGAGCAGATGGCGATTACCGGCTGCAACAATTCCGAGTACGCCTACACATGCAGCCCCGGCCTCACTACGGTCAATAACAAAGCCGAGGTGCTCAGTGAACTGACCGCCCAGCTGCTGGTCAACATTCTGAACGGAAAGAAAGAAATCGCGGAAATGGTAGTGATTCCCGAGCTTGTCGTCCGCGGCAGCACATAGGCATTAGAAAACAGGTCTCAAATTACTCATCGCTCCTCGCGCAACTGCTTATATCGGCTGCGATTGGTTTCAATTAAGATTTGTTTCAAACTTTCCTCAAACAGATCGGAATCAACAGCAGAAACCGTGTCCCGGAGGGCAAAGACGGAAATCTTGTCCGGGTAGGCCCTGTGGATTTCATCTAAGGCCGCCTGCTCTTTTTCGGGACGGATCGCGAGGCGGGCGGCGGCGAGGGCGGCGAGATCGAGGTCTGCTGCTTCCGTACGGATTTCCTCAAAACGGGAACGCTCGGTTTGGTATTCCGCCTCGAAGCCGGCTTCCCGTTCCGCGTGACGGCGGGCCGCGGCGTCGGCGCCGGCGATGGTGTCGGAGATTTCCTTCCGCGCTTGTTTCGTGATTACTTTTCTCTGGTTCGGCTGGGCCGCCATCTTTTGCACTGCCTCCTCCTTGTGGAACGTGCGAAGGATGGCGGTCTCTTCATTTTTCAGTTCTTCGATTTCTTCGGTCAGGCCCTGGAGCTTTTCTGTCAGTTCGCGACGTTTGAAAACTGCGAGGGAGGGAAGCGCGTTCCGTTCAGAGAGCAGGGCTTTTCGTTCTTTTGCCTTTGCCTGCATGGCCGAAATCAGTTCGCTGTAATTTGCAAACACAGGCCTTGCCTTTTTCAGATACTCCTCAGCCCGTTCCTTATGCACACGGGCGTGGGTCGCGCTGTAGCGCAGAACCAGCAGCCGGGCGCGGATGGATTCCAGCAGATCAGCCACGGCGGGGATCGATCGCTTGAGGGAATCCGTCAGCTTTGTAATGGCAGTTTTCAGTGATTTCAGCAAAGCGTTGTCCCGCTTGATCTGCCGATTCAGCTCGCATCGGTCGGAGACGAATCCCTTTTTCTCCATTGCCCGGGCAGCGACGCCTTCGTGGATGGTGGGCTGCTCGTCCCGGCCCTGATCCGCAAAGCTGCGATGGTCGATCCGCTCTTCCAGACCGGCTTGCTCCAGAAAGCGATTGACGTACTTTGCCCAGGCTTCGCGCCAGAGGCAAAGCTGCTCCTCGCTGTTCCAGCGTTCGGAGATCGGATTCTGTCTGCCGAATTTCGTACTCTTGGGATATTTCGACGCGCGTTCCAGCCCCTGCGCTTCTGCGACGGATGGAGGAAAATACGCTTTCTTCTTTCCGGACCGATCCAATTTGTATTGATACTGCTTCTCCCAACCTTCAGCCTGGGCCGTTTTGATCTCTGCGGCGGTGAAGCCTTTTTCGATCCCGTCCTTCACGCAGAGATACTCTTTTTCGGTTTTCGCCTGCCAGGTCCCGTCCGGATTCAGCGGACGGACCGTCAGCAGAATGTGGGCGTGCGGATTGTGCCCGTCCGTGTCGTGGATCGCCATGTCGGCGCACATGCCCTGGGAGACAAACTGCGTTTGGATAAATCCGGAGAGCAGCCGAAACCATTTTACTTTGTCAAGCTCCACCGGCAGCGCGACAACGAATTCTCGAGCCAGCCGGCTGTCCTTCGTTTTCTCCGCAGCCTCCACCGCGTTCCAGAGCGTTTCCCGATCTGACCACTCCCGCGGAGCATTCGGCGGCAGAAAAACCTGCTGGGCGACCAGTCCGCGTTTGCGCGTGTAGTCATGCTGGACGCCGTCATAATTGTTGTAGATCCTGGAGCAGCTCAGATACGCCGACGCCGCGCAGGCGGACCGCCCCGCCCCGCGGCTGACGACCTTAGCTTCCAGGTGGTAAATCGCCATACGTTTTCACACTTCCTTTCGTCAATTTCGCTTTCTTTCGTATTCGTCATTGCGAGGCTCCGAAGGAGCCGTGGCAAGCCGTTCCCCCTTGCCAAACCTGCCAGTGACAGATTTGGCAAAGCAGAGCGCCATTTCTGCTCCTGTGATTCCGACAGGAAAGCACGGATTGCCACGACCAGCCTGCGGGCTGGTCTCGCAATGGCAGAAATGGCAGCGCTGCGCGGACGAGAGGCGCCTTGCCCATATCGTCCGTCGTTCTCCGCAGAGAACGAAATGCCCCCGCGTCCGCCTCGCAGAGCGCACGGCCCGACCATCGGGAGGGATACCACCGCCTCCGAAAATGCTGTGCATTTCGGAGGTGGTGAGTAAGTGCGCCCTTCGGGAAAAAGAGAACGACGGGACAGCCCCCTCCTGAGCCATCCCGCCGCGTTGGTTTTCGCGCCATTTTTCGTTTTCCTTCGTCCATCGTAATTCCTTTCCGTTGAAGTTTTTGCGTTGACCATGGGATAGAGAAGACTTGCTTTCAGCATAAGTCCCCTCGCATTTCCAGTGCTTTCGTAATCTTTGTCAGAAAAATCTCCAGCTCTTCCAGCGTCATTCCGTTCGTAAAGGGCATCGCTTTCTCTACGATGGCCCCCTTCTGAATGAGCCGCCGCGTCCGCTCCTTCCGCTCCCGCACGTGATCCCGCGCCAGAGCTTCTTCATAGCGGTGGCGCATCTGCAAAAGCTCCGTCTGTAAGGCTGTTTGTTTTTCCATAATTCCAAAGTCTCCTTTCCTGCGAAAATGCAGAACGGGCCGCAAGGGAAAACCTTCGTTCCCTCACAGCCCGTTTTGCTGTCGTTGTGTTATTCGGTTGTTACTTGGGAGTCAGCTTCTGCCAAATCCGCAGCCGCGGCCTCTGCCGCTTTCTTCGCTTTTCGCTCCTTGCGTCGGTAATACTTCTCTCGATTGGCCGCCCGCTTCTTTCGCTCGGCTTCCAGCTGCGCAAGCTCTTCCGAGGTAGGCTCCGGCGTCGGTACGTCGAAGCGGCCAATGAAGTTCAGATAGATCTCAATCTCCTGGCAGCGATCGCCGTATTCGTCCTTCGCCGGGGCGTGAACCACAATCCGGTCAATGAACTCGTGGATCATGGGCGTGGTCAGCTCCGTGAAGTCCCGATACTTTTTCGCCAATGCCAGAAACTGCTCCACCCGGGAGGTATCGGCTTCGTAGGCTGAGAGTTTCTCCTGCTCCGATGCAATCACCGCTTCCAGCTCCGTCTGCTCCGTTTCGTATTCCAGCGACAACGCTTCATACCGTTTCTCCGGCAAACGACCCAGCGCGTAGGACTCATACAGTTTTTTCAGAATCGTGTCCAGCTCCCTGCAGCGCCGTTTTGCTTTCTGAATGGTCCGTTTCAATTCCTTCGCGGATTCCGCCTGCCGGATCTCGGAGGCCTCCCGGACCTTCTGAACAAAGGACGCTTCGTTCTGAATCGCATAGGTGCTGACTGTGCGAATCGTTTCCAAAATCAATTCCCGCAGGGCGGCGGTGCTGACGTGATGCGAAAAGCACACCTTCTGTTCATGTTGATAGGAAAGCGTGTAGGAGGAGCAGTTGTAGCCGTCGCTGGTGATGATTTGCTCGCCGCTTTCCATTGTCCTTTTTGCCCGATGATTATACATCCGCTTCCCGCAATCCGCGCAGTACACCAGGCCGGTCAGGGGATTGGCTTCTCCGACGGTATCCGTCCGGTGGCGAACCTGACAGACCCGCTGCGCCAGTTGAAAGGTCTCCTCGTCGATGATGGCCTCATGGGTGTTTTCAAAGATCAGCCAGTCCGCCGGATCGGTGAAAACGCGCTTTTCCTTGTAACTCCGCTTGTTCGTCCGGAAATTGACCGTGTGCCCCAGGTACTCCGGCCGGGTCAGAATGTTCATCACCGACTGCCCATACCAATCATGAGGGCGCTCCGGATCAATTTTGCTCTTGCAGGTTCCGATTCCGAGACGGGCCAGATGACAGCTGGGCGTTTCCACCTTTTCCGCGGTCAGCTTCCGAGCAATGTCATACGGTCCGTGTCCGTCGACTGCCATGTGGAAGATGCGGCGGATGACTGCGGCGGCCTCCTCGTCTACAATCCAGCGGTTGATATCCTTCGGGTCTTTGATATACCCATAAGGCGGGATATTCGTGGTAGGCTTCCCGGATTTGCCCTTGACCTTGTAGGCCGCCTTGATCTTTCGGCTCTGATCCCGCAGATACCACTCGTTCATGATATTCAGGAACGGGGCGAACTCGCTGCTGTTCTGATCCTCGCTGTCCACGTTGTTGGCGACAGCAATAAAATGAACCCCATGCTCCCGGAAAAATACCTCGGTGTAGAAGCCCGTCTGCAGATAGTCTCTGCCCACGCGGCTCATATCCTTGACCAGCACGGTCCCGACCTTCCCGGCCTCAATATCCGCAATCAGCCGTTTCCAGTCCGGGCGGTCAAAGTTGCCGCCGGACCAGCCGTCGTCGGTATAGTGGCGCAGGTTTGTGTAGCCGTGCGAGGTCGCGTAGCTTTCGAGGTATATTTTCTGGTTTGCGATGGAGCTCGAGTCGCCCGACAGTTCATCGTCGCGCGACAGCCGCTCGTAGAGAGCGGTGATTTTTTCTTCCGTCTGTCTGCTGGTCATACCTGACTCCTTTCAGACTGACGGCTCATTTGCGGCACGTTCAGTATAGCACATTTCGTTTCAGATTCCAACCCTTCATTTTGGATTAAGTGAAAAATCTTGTCTTCGAAGGTCTCCGCCGCCTTCTCGCTGAAATGGGCGTTGACCCGGTAATTGGTCGAGCCGATCCTTCGGCTCAGGGTAAAGGTGTTGCTGGGTGTTTTCTCCATAAAGCTCCTTTCCGCGCATGCTGCGCTCTGTGATGATGTGTTTGATTTTGTTGTTTCATTGTGTTTGCCTCCCTGCAAAGTCGTTTTGATTTGGATGGATAGAGTAGATTTCCAGTGCAAACGACCCTGCTCAAATTGTGATAACCATGCTGTTGCCTCCTTTCACAAGATTGATTTCGATAGATTCCGCCCGTAGCGGCGCACAGTGTGCGCCATCTGCCGCAGACAAAAAACTGCCTCCACGAAAAAAGTGGAAGCAGTTATCAATAAAAGAAAAAGTGCCCAAAGGCGCTGCCGGATAGAGAAAACCGCGCGGCTCAAGTAACCTCTACTTGATGCCGCGTGGTTTCGCTCCTCCGTATTCGTAATATCGCTTCATGATGCTATCGACCCGTTTCAGGACTCCGCTGTGGCTTGCGTAACCGAGCCGCTGCGCGATCTCCGTCCAGGTGTAACCCTGTCGACGCAGTTCCAGCAGGTTTCGTTCCTGCTCTGTCAGCGTTTCCAGAAACGATTCCAAGAACACCTTTGAGAGGACGTGCTCCTCCACGTAGGTCGAGGCGTCCGGAATGAAAAACATGGGGCCGAAGTTTTCATCGCCGAAGGTCTGTTCCAAAGAGACCTCCTGCACCTTTTTGGATCGCGTGTGGTACCATTCCCGCAGAAAATCCGTCCGCACGTTGGACCGTACAGGCTCGAAGTCCTCGTGGCAGGGCATTTCCTTCACCACGTCCAGTACCGGATGCCAGTTCTGCTCCAAGATCACCCGCTTGACGATCCGTTCGAACAGGGCGTCCACTTCTTCCTTGGGTGGATAAGCAAATGGCAGACTGCGGGGATGATAGATCAGCCGCTGCAGATTCAGCCCGGTTTCCTTTTCAACCTCCTGTGCCCAGATCGGCAGGCTGTAGGAGAAGATCCAAACTGGGCAGAAGCCGGTGTAATGCTCCTTCCAGCCCCGGAAGCCGAAATGGGGAAAGGTCAGGTCGGAAACCGCGTCCATGATCTCCTTGTAGAATTCATCCCCGTCGATGAGATCGAGCTGTTCCCCGGAGGAGAAGATGTCTCCCGGAATCCGCGGCAGCTTTTCCAGCACCGGGTACTTTGAGATCACTTCCCAAGGCAAGACGTACACCAGCGGCAAATACCGCAGGTTGCTGTCCACCGGGATTCTGAGCACGGCCATTCGCACACCTCCCATCATAACAGTATTGATCGTATTGATGCCGTTCTACTTATTAACGACACTTCTGCAGGTGAAATGTCACCAAAATAAAAAAATATTTTCCAGAGTCGTTTTTTGGTGCGTTTACCCACGCCGCCATCGTAATTATCTCACAGGATATGTACCAAAATACGGACACAAAAATCCCCCGGCGCACAGGGTAACAGCCCTTGCGCTGGGGGACAGTCATCTGTTACATCTTCTCGATCAACTGAAAGACAGCTGCCTGCTGCTCATCATCCAGCCGGGACCAGCTTTCCAGGAGCCTCCTTTGGGCGGGAGTCAACGCTACCAGTTCGTCCTCTCTGGCAAACAGCTGAGAAATGGTAATCCCAAAGGCATTGCAGATTTTCTCCAGGGATGGGATCGTGGGCATCATACCCTTGCGGAACCAGGAGGAGATCGTCGATTGCGGGAGGCCGGATTTCTCAGCGAGCTGATATTCCGTCCAGCCCCTTGCTTCCCGGTATTCAGTTATCCTTGCAAGAACGTCAATCACAGCACTCGCCTCCATCCATCGATTTCTCGTTTATTATACTTGCGTTTATCGTTGCAATTTAATAGTTTGTGTCGTATTATTTTAACGAGATACGCAAGCATAACGGAGGCAGCTTATGACGGTAACATTTTGCGGGCACAGAGAATTGGACGATCCAAGTACAATCCGGTGCTGGCTGGAGGAAACGGTAGAGCGTTTGATCCGGGAAGGCGCGGACAGGTTTCTGCTGGGCGGCTATGGTGCTTTTGACGCTCTTGCGGCAAGCGTTGTATTTCAGGCAAAGCAAAAGCATACGGACGTCCGGTCCATTCTGGTCCTCCCATACCTGGATCGAAAAGCGGATGCTTCTCTCTATGACAGCACGCTGTATCCGCCGTTGGAGACGGTGCCGCGGCGGCTCGCCATCGTAAGACGGAATGAATATATGGTCTCCCGTTCGGATGTGGTCGTTGCTTACGTCCTGTACTCCTGGGGCGGGGCCGCCGCCACGCTGCGGTATGCAGAGAAACAGCAGAAGCAAATCATCCGATACCAAAAAACCGGCTGATTTGAGCACCCGATTCTCGCGCCTCTCAGGGGCATAATTCCGGGTTCCGGAGGGGGGCTGTATAGGTATATTCCCCCGTTCAAAACAGGCTCGAAAAACCGAGTCTACACCTGGGTTTCTGAGGCTCTAAAGCGTGAGATTGCCATGTGCGCATTTGAGCTCCCGCACACTGGCCAATCATGTCCGTCAGAGTCCCCAAAAGAGAGAAAAGCCACAGGCTTTCAGAGTGTTTTCTGAAAAACCTGTGGCTTTTGCAGCTGCGTTGTGCTATACTTCTGGCAGTGGGATATCAGGCGTAAACGTATTCCTGCAGCACGGTTTCTTCCGCACGGTGTTGAATCGAGTTCATCCTGGCCACCCATGCCATCGGATCGGCAGCCTTGAGCGCCTCGGTGACACCCTCGTGCTCAGCCATCTGTGCAGTCAGTAGCTCCATCTGCCTAAAACAAGTTTCGTTGACCTCCATCAGGTGCTCAAGAAGTTTTCCGGTACGGATCAACTCCGCATACAGCACCGGGCGGTGTTCCTTGAGATATGACCTCCGCATCAGGCCATACTTTCCGATCCAGGTGCCGGGCACCCCCTCGACAGATGCCTCAGAAACAGGCCGACCTTCCTGCTGCGCAGCACAATCATTTCCAGCCGTCCTTGGCAGCTTGATGTCCATGTTCGGAAGATAGTAGTCTCCGACCAGGGAATACGTTCCGCCCAATTGCTCGTAAATTGTTTTCATAACGGCTCCTTTCGCGTCAAATGCTTCCTTACAGCTCGTTCCGCTTCGCATGCCTTTCGATGCAAGCATCAAATTGCGGAACCAAGCCGCGTTTCCAGTCGCTGGGATAAGTGCTCTCGCACAACCTCCTTTCCCACGACTGTTTTCCTCACATTTGCCGCAAATGAGCCGCCAGCCGTGATGTATTGTGAAAGGGTTAAACCTTTCCTTTACACAATACATCATAAAAAGATTGAAAAATGTTCCGTGAGGGAATCGCGCCAGACAAGGCGGAGGACGCAGATGGGCTGGCGCCCATCAAGGACGACAACGCAGTCTGGCACAATTCCCGCCGGAACAGATTAAAGGTTTTTATGGGAGTTC
>JAEEGL015756449.1_pt1 | contig 21960 bp, 19 predicted proteins | sample 9134231 | NCBI WGS metagenome assembly JAEEGL01 (sample SAMN16246548, study PRJNA631951) | gut metagenome | biome: gut microbiome; feature: rumen; material: fiber-attached | host: Bos | place: Iran: Karaj | collected 2018-10 | reverse complement strand
TCTTGCCCGCGCATTTTTCTGTAAACTTCATATTGGGCTTCACCTTTTGTCCTGGGTTCATCTTTTTTATTTGCTTCCAAGGTAACTAAAATACCGGGGTTATCTTGGCGTGGATTTCCGCTTAAAACTTTGATTGTTTTGATTTTGTTTTCTATTAAGATACCGAAAGTTTTATCATCAATAGGTGTTGCGGCTTTTTCATCTAAGTTCCAAAGAACTTCGCCTTGATCGTTAACAATATCTTCTGCTGCATAACGGCCGACGACATTATCAATATCATTTAATTTTACTTGAACGGTTTCCGTAGGGTAGAAAGCCTGTAAAATTTGTGCATTTGTTTCAAGGCCGCAAGCACGTAAGAAAGTGGTTGCTAAGAATTTTTTCTTTTTATCGATACGCACCCACAAAACGTTGGCGATATCAAATTGGAATTCAATCCATGCGCCTCTGTAAGGAATAATGCGGGCAACATATAATCTTTTACCGAGTGTACTTTGTTGTTTTTCTTCGTCTTCTTCAAAGATGATACCAGGGGATCTGTGAAGTTGGCTTACTACAACGCGTTCATCACCGTTGTAAACGAAACAACCTGCTTCTGTCATTACGGGTAAATCGCAAAGAAGAATATCTTCTTCCTCTGCTTTAATAAAATCTCTGGTTCCTTTATCTTTTTTTACTTTATAAAAACTTAAACGTAAAGTTGCTTTTAAAGGAACGCTGTATGTGCCGTCCCTGTTAATTGCTTCCATAGGTGAGGCATATTTTTCTTCACCGATGGTATATTTTACGAAATCTAATCTCATGCTCCCATCTGGGGCTTCTATCGGGAAAATATCTTCAAATACGCCTTGAAGACCACGTGTTTCCCTCTTTTTAGGGTCTGTATATCTTTGCAAAAAGTTATTATATGATTGGTGTTGCATGGCAAGCAAATGTGTCATTGCAACTTTTGTTTTAATTTTGCCGAAATTTAATTGTTCCATTTTATTTGGTCCCTACTTACTTCGGTGCATCCCTGTTAATGCACAAAGACCTAAACCTCCGAAGAGGTTTAGGTCTTGATATTTTTTAGTTGAGTTCAACGACGCCGCCGGCTTCAGTAATTTTCTTTTTCATTTCTTCTGCTTCAGCTTTGGCAACGCCTTCTTTCACGGCTTTAGGAGCGCCTTCGACTAAGTCTTTGGCTTCTTTCAAACCTAAACCGGTGATTTCGCGAACGATTTTGATTACTGCGATTTTCTTTGCAGCATCAACTGATTTGAGAACGACGTTAAATTCGTCCTTTTCTTCTGCGGCGGCAGCAGCACCGGCTGCAGGGGCTGCAGCAACTGCTACAGCGGCGGCTTGTGCTTTTACGCCGAATTTTTCTTCAACTGCTTTAACGAGTTCAGATAACTCGAGTACTGTCATTTCTGCAATAGCATTAAGAATTTCATCTTTTGTTAATTTTGCCATTTTAATTTTTCCTTTCATTTTTGAGTAGCTGCCTTCTGTTTAAGCCGAGCTTAAACCCGTGCATTTATCCTTTCGGACTACTACCGCTCTAAGGCGGGTTTGATCTTGCTTATTTTTTGCTGTTTTGAACAGCGTTCAGTACGTAAGCAAAATCTCTAATCGGGGCTTGAAGCACTTGTGCAGAACTTGCAACAACGCTGTATAAAGCGTTGGCGAGTTTACCGATATTTTCTTCTTTACTACCAAGGGTAGCAAGAATTTTTATCTGCGCTTCATCATACCAAGTACCGTCGGTAAAGCCAGCCCTGATTTTAAAGGCTGCATTAGTTTTTGCAAACTCTGTTAACCCTTTAGCGGACAAGGCAACATCGCCGTCTTTTTTCAAGATGGCAACAGCTGTCGGCCCTTTTAAAAGGGAAGCATCAACACCTTCGATACCGGCTTGTTTCAAGGCATGCTCTAAGATAGAATTGCGTTCAACTCTAAATTTACATTTAGCGTCTGCAAGTTTACCTCTGAGGCCTGCAAGTTCGGTGAACTTACAACCTTGATAAGCGGTAAAGAAAATGCCAGCGGCTTCTTTAATGTCGCTTGCTAAACTGCTGGACCTTTCTTTCTTTTGTTCTTTTGTTAAGTTCATACTTTTAACAATTTACTGCTTTTACTACTTTCGCCTTTACTTCCTGCGCTTTAATAAACGCAAAAAATGCGGGCAAAAACCCTTTAACATACAGTTTTAACTGCTGTTTCAAATTTACCGTCGTAAAATACCCTTTTGGGCTTTACATTTTTAAGCGGAAAATGGGCCACTTAAAGCACCTTTCCAAATACAAATTGCTTTAAGTTCCCTATACTTCTTTAAAATATTATATCAAATTAAGCTGCCATTTGCAACATGCAAAGATTATCCGCAGGCTACTAGTAATATTATAGCATATTTTGATTAGACCGTGTAATTATTTTCGTAACATTTTGTTTAAAGGCCGTTTCTTGCGGTTTCAAGTCTGAAACATTTAAATACAGCACAGTTGCAAAGCAAGGTAAAAAGGTTGCAAAAATAATTGGCAAAATAATTTCCGTTAAACTGCTCACTATGCTAATTCCCAGTATTTCAAATACAAATCCCAAAAATGTCACAGCTATTATAAATAGCGCCATTACTAATTGAAGTAGAATTTCGTTAACAGTTATTTTTAACCAATTATGATATGCTAAAGAGATGTTTTGCCCTATTATTTTCCAAAACTTACCGCTTTGAAAGAGAACACCGTATAAGATGGTAAAATACATAGGCCCGGTAAAAAGAAGAAAAAGAAGAAAAATTATTGAAGACCCTTTTTTAAACAAAAGACCTGTAATAATTAGTGCGGCGAAGTTGACAAACATTAAAATTAAATTAGTAAATATTATTCTCCATATTTTTTTGCAAAATTCGATGAAAGCATCTATTATCAAACTTTTTCCTAATAAAATTCTATTTCTTATAACAAGTATAGCCCAAAAACAAGTTAAATAGAAAGTACTTAAGATAAACAACCCCCATAAAAATATCGATGAAGATTGTTCTTGAGTAACATTTAAAGCAGCCGGGTTTTTAACAGCGGCAAACAATACCGCAAGAACTTCTTTCCCCCCCATTAATGAGGCTATACTTCCCAAAATGATGACAAAAAATACCCATCCCAAATATATCCATAACAATGTTAATAAAGATTTGCATGAAACGGAAATGCTTTCTAAAAAAATAGATTTAAAACCCATCTCTATATCCTCTTATTCTTGCGATATTTGAGTAGAATTAGTTAAGTTTTCAGTTTGTTTTGATTTAATTCCTGCCAGATCTAAATAAAACACTGTATAGAAACAAAACAAGAATAAACCAAAAATTGCTTGAACAAGATAGTAACCTATCATAGCTACTATTTTTAACTTTAGTGCCATAAACAAACTTAAAATGACACCTGCGGAAAGACCCATCACAACACCACAGATTAATAGTATTAAGAACAAGTATCCCACAATTTTGAACCATTTTTTGAAACCTAATATAATGGAATCCCAAAAAATACTCCAAAATTTTCCATTACGGCATAAAATGCCGCCAAAAATAGTAAAACTTGGGGGTATTACTAAAATCATAAATGCAAATACGGATAAGGAATAGAACATAACCCCTATAAAAGCATGTTTTTGTGAGAAAAGAAAGATAAGAGCAAAAATGCTTATAAGAAGCATTATCATATATGCTGCCCACATTAAAAATCCTGCCAAGATAATTCTCCAAAATTTTCTGATTGATTCAAAAAATGCCTCTTTTAAAAAACTTTTATCTACCAAAATATTGTTTCTGATAACAAGTGATAGCCAAGAAGAAGAAATATAGGTCAAAATAAAATAGAAAAATGAAAGTAACAATATAAAAACAGCATATTTAGGTTGTGAATTGAAATAATTTTGAACATAGGTCGAATCTTGTATGTTAATAATAAAGTCTTTTCCCATAACTGAGTACATGACAAAAAGACCTAGCAGTCCTCCCCCTAAAAACACTCCGAGAATTTTAAGTAAATCGACATAAGATTTCTTAATTGCTAAAAAAGAATCTGATAAAATATCTCCAAAAGATTTTTCCATAATTAACCTCTATATTAAACTAACTACAAAAAAATTATATTAAAAACTCTTTCTTATGTCAATAAAATGAATTTTTGCTACTTGCTTTTTTGCTTTTAATCAGTTATACTATGTTTGGGGAAAGCAAAAAACTATGCGCAAAAATCCACATATCTTGGAAATTAATGCCCAAGTTTGGCTAAATAAATTTTCACGTGAGTTAAATAAAAAAATAACTCTCGCTGATATTCCGCAAAGTTATTTAGAAGAAATTAAATCTTTGGGTTTTGATGCTTTATGGCTCATGGGTGTTTGGCAACAAAGCCCTAAAAGTGCCGAGATTGCAAGGAATCACCCCGATATTTTAAATTATCTTGCAAAAGTAAAACCGGATTTTGACCCTAAAGATATCGGCCCTTCACTTTATGCTATTTATGATTATAAAGTAAACCCGAATTTCGGTGGGGAAGTAGCGTTATTGTCACTCAAAAAACGCCTTAATGATTTGGGTGTTAAACTCATTTTAGATTTTGCCGGCAATCATATGTCTTGCGATACCCCTTATTTGACTACTAACCCCGAATATTTTATCAGCAAAGACGGTATCAGACCGGAAGAAGAAGGCCTTTTTTTCAAAGGCCCAAACGGTAAATATTTTGCACACGGCAGAGATCCACATTTTTATTCGTGGAGTGATACTGCACAATTAAATTTGTTCAATCCAAAAACACGCGAATTTTTATTAAACATTTTAAAATATCTTTCCACTTTGTGCGACGGGTTACGTTGCGATATGGTTATGTTAATGCTCAACAAAATTTTTGCCGAAACGTGGAAAATGTATTTAGATAATGAAACACCTTTAGATGAATTTTGGCCGAAAGCGATAAGGGAAATCAAAGAAAAAAATAATTATTTTACTTTCCTTGCCGAAGTTTATTGGGGTTTGGAATGGGAAGTTCAGGAAAGCGGTTTTGATTTCACTTATGACAAAATTTTATATGACCGCCTTTTACTTTCAACACCGCAGGATATTCAAGGACATTTAAATGCAGAACATTTATATCAAAAAAGGTCCCTGCGCTTTATAGCAAACCATGATGAAGAACCCCCGATAAAAGCTTTTGGTGTTCAAAAATCTGCAGCAGCGGCTGCTGCTTGTTATACCATTGAAGGAGCACGTTTGTTTACTTTAAATCAAATTTACGGTGCAGCGGTAAGATATCCTATTCAATATATTCCTAAAGAAGAAAAAAATTCTAAAGTTGTTGCTTTCTACGAAACTTTTTTAAAGGTTATAAATCATCCGTGTTTCCACGGTGGGCAATGGTCTTTAAAACCGATCAACGCTATCGATAAAGATGATAGCAGCTATAAAAATATTTTAGCTTGGCTTTGGTTGCAAAGCACTTGCTGTAAAATGGTGTTTATCAATTATAGCGGTAATCCTTCTCTTTTTAAAATCAATGCTGATAGATTCCCAAAAACAAACAAGGAAACAATTAAGTTTACCGAGGAACTTTCAGGTAATGTTAACGAGTTACCGATATCGGTTTTTAAACAAAACGGCGGTTTTCCTATTTCTTTAAAACCGTTTGAAATAAGAATTTATTCTTTTGATTTCTAATTCTAATTAACTTTAAAAAAGGCCTTCCGTTTGGAAGGCCTTTATAATTTTTATTTTCTTAATTTTCCGGATTGAATTGGTCTTTACCGACCCCACAAACCGGGCAAACCCAATCTTCTTTAACATCTTTCCAAGCAGTACCTGCAGGGATACCGTGTTCGGGATCACCCACTGATTCATCATAAACATAACCGCAAACATTACATACGTATTTCATTTTTTTTCTCCTTTCTATTTTTGATAAGTTACTGCACCTTTCGGTGTTTTACCCTTTAATTCCTGATGATAAAAATTATAAGTCATCGTCGGAACAGATGCATCCAAAATATCTGCATCTTCTAAAGAACAAATAAACATTGTGTGTGTTTCTAAATCTAGACTGTTAATTACTCTTAAGATTAAATAAGCTGCCGTATTTTCGGTAACAACAGGCAAACCCTCTTTATTTAATTTATGGGAAATTCTTGCAAATTTATCGAAATTTCGGCCTGTTCTAAAACCGAAATTCCCAATAAAAATCATATTTGCTTTTTCCGTCAAAGGTTGAACACAAATTAAACCTGATTGCTTTATATATTCATGTGTTAAACTTTCTTTATTTAAAGTAACGGCAAGCCTTACCGGTTCAGCAGTAACTTGTTCAACGGAGTTTGCAATCATTCCGTTAACCTTACCGTCTTTACTGACGGAAGAAACTATATAAAGCCCATAATTTAAAGTAAAAAGAGTCTTCAAATTAAGCATTATTTTTTATTACTCCAAAGCCCATGTAAATTGCAATACTCCCTTACTTCAATAATATTACCGTCGGTTTTTGGAAACCACGCTTCCGGTTTAATGCCCGGCCTTAAATTTGCACGCATAATTTTGTTATTGTCATAAATAACTTCAATAAATTCTATAAAGTGGACATCTAACATCGGGTGTTCTACACTTCCGACTTTAATTAAATATCCGCCATCTTTTTCTTCTACGACGGGTATATGTTTTTCCGTTGCTGCTTCTTTGGTATTTGCAATTTGTTTAACCATTTCTTTACCGCAACAAGATAATACACCGTTTGCGGTGTGTGCAACTTCCACAACATTACCGCAAATTTCGCATTTATATATTTCGTTTATTTCCATATTTCCCCCTTTTTTATAAAAACGCGCCTTAACGGGTAAGGCGCGTTAAATTATTTTTGCCTTTGATAAATATTACTAATTTTCATTTAAAACTTCAAAATAGCTTTGTTCGTGGGCACAAGCGGGGCATTTTTGGGGTGCTTCTTTGCCCTCATAAACAAAACCGCAGTTTATGCATCTCCATTTAACTGTTTGTTCTTTTTTGAAAACTTTACCTTTTGATATGTTTTCATGAAATGCTTTATAGCGTCTGGAATGTTCTTTTTCCGCAATGGCAATATTTTCCATAACAATTGCGATTTCGTCAAAACCTTCTTCGCGTGCGGTTTTTGCAAAGGAAGGATACATATGCTGCCATTCTTCGTCTTCACCCGCAGCAGATGCGGCTAAATTTGTTAAAGTGTCCCCGATAATGCCGGCAGGGAAAGCTGCTGTAACTTCAACAGCACCGCCTTCTAAAAATTTAAATAAGCGTTTTGCGTGTTCTTTTTCTTGGTTTGCGGTTTCTTCAAAAAATTTGCTGATTTGGACATAACCTTCTTTTTTTGCTTTGCTTGCAAAGAAAGTGTAGCGGTTTCTCGCCTGGGATTCACCTGCAAAAGCGGTTAAAATATTTTTTTCTGTTTGTGTTCCTTTTAAAGATTTCATTTTAATTTCTCCTGATTTTTTAAAGTCAAATAACCCATTAAGCGGTATATAAGTTTTGAAGCGTTAAATTCGCTAATGGGGTTATCTTTCATCGGTGCTGTTTCCACAACATCTACGGCAACAATCTTTTTGTGTTTGACTACTTCCCTAAATAAATTCAAAGCATCATACCACATAAAACCACCGGGTTGAGGTGTACCTGTCCCGGGGATGACAGACGGGTCAAAACCATCGACATCAATCGTCATATAAACAGTATCGGTCAAGTTAGCCAAAACATCTTTGATTAATTTTTTCTGGTCCAAATTTTCGTGCATCAAAAATGTTTTTACATTGCCGGAATTAACATTGTCTTTTTCTTCTAACCCGATAGAGCGAATGCCAACTTGCACAACACGTACTTTACGTGAAGCAGGATATAAAGCACAAGCGTGTGAACGTTCATCTCCGTAATATTCTTTCCTTAAATCGGCATGTGCATCAAAGTGTAAGACGGAAAGTTCTTTGCCGTACTTTTCAATATAGGGGTTAATTAATGCTTGGGAAATAGAATGTTCCCCCCCTAAATAAAAAGGAAATTGTTTGTATGTTTTAATATATTCTTTGACGAAATTTTCAATGCGTACAAAAACTTCTTCTTCACTACCTTCACAATTTATTGCTTCAAAAGTTGCAATGCCTTCGCGGAAAGTTTCTGTTTTTGTTTCTTCGTCAAAAAATTCTACTTGGCTGGAAGCCTCTAAAATAGCAGAGGGGCCTTGTTTTGTTCCCCCAAAGTAGGACACTGTTCTTTCATACGGAACAGGAATAACGGCGAATTTAGCGGTTTTAATATCGCAAAATTCGCCGTCTAATGCTAAAAAGTTGTTACTGCTTGGTTTCAACATAAAAACTAAAAACTACCTCACAAAAACAGCGGCTGCAACAACTGTCGTCCACAAACCGTCAACACAAATTGCAGATTGTGTGATATTGGTTGTTTTAACAATTTTACCGCTCATTTTCCAAATTTCTTCTTTTTGGTTCCAGGTAGTATCGTTATCAAATTCCATACCTAATGTGGTTGATAACATCATTGCGGCCAAATCTTCGGCGTAATCGCCGGCTTTTTGGTCGGCTTCACCAAAGCTATGGTGTTCTGAAATATAACCGTGTGTATTTCTGTCTTTAGGAATTGCAAGGCCGACAGATGCAGAAATTAAACGTCTGTTTTCATTGCTTGTATTGCGGCTAATAACGCAGTGTAAAATTTGTCCGGCTGATAAGTGTTGCAATCCTTTGGAGATGGACACAACTTTACATCTCGGCGGGAAAATACTTGAAACAGGTACCAAGTTAAACTTTGCGATTTTTGCATCACGCAAGGCTTCCTCAAAGCTTGCTAATTTTTCTTTATGTCTACCTACACCTTTTGTTAAGAATATCTCTTTCGGGATAAACGGTTCGTACATTTTCTTTTCCTCTTTTTAATTAAAATAGCCACAAGGGGCAATTATTTTATAAAATAATTATAACAAATATGTTAAACAAATGGACAATTATTTTTTCAATACTTTTTTTATGCCCCCTTGCTTTGCGGGGTACGGAGGTCTCTATGTACGACGATAACGGCTATTTACATTTTAATTACAAGGCAAGCGAACTTGCCCCTAAAGAAAAGGCTGCACGCGTGGCTTTGGAGGCCTCTTTAAACAAAATTGCAAATATTCCGGCAGCTGAAAGAACTTTTGAAAACACCTTGCTCGCATACGAAGAAGCCCTTGATACTTACGGCGATGCTTTGGGCCAAGCAGGTTTTTTAGCATATGTTTCTACCGACGAGAAATTAAGAAATGCAGCGCTTGAACAAGCACAAATTATAAGTGCATATATGGTGGAGGTTGCAACAAGGCGCGACATTTATAAAGCATTTAAAGAACTTGAGAATTTAAAACCTAATCTTCCTAAAATTGAAGCGAAAATGCTTAAAGATACGATGATAGGTTTTAAAAAATCAGGCCTTGCTTTAGACGATGAAAAGTTAGAACAGTTTAAAGAAATCGCAAAACAAAAATCAATAAATTCAATAAACTTTTCAAAAAATATTCGTGATTATAAAGATTATTTAGATGTTACCGAAGAAGAAATGGAAGGACTCCCTGAAGATTTTAAAAATAAACTTGAGAAAGTTGACGGCAAATATCGTGTAACTTTAGATTACCCCGACTACGGCCCCTTTATGTTAAACGCAGTTAAAGACGAACCGCGCAAAATTTTGGAATATAAATATTCACGCCGCGGCGGTAAAGAAAATGTAAAAATTTTTGAAGATAATTTAATGTTGCGTTACAAAAGCGCGCGCCTACTTGGTTACAAAAATCACGCCGAGAACAGGCTTGATGTACGCATGGCAAAAAATGTAAAAACCGTAAATAATTTTTTGAAAGATTTGGAAAAGAAATTAAAACCGCTTGCTAAAAAAGAACAAAAAGAATTTTTGAAATTAAAAGAAGAACGCACCGGTGTAAAATCAAAAGTTTTGCAACCTTGGGAAAGCGGTTATTGGATAAATTTACACAAAAAATTAAATTATAATATTGACCCGGAAATTATAAAAGAATATTTCCAAACAGATATTGTAATAAAAAATATGTTTGAAATTTTCGGTAATTTATTCGGCGTAGAATTTAAAGAAGTTAAAATCCCCGTTTGGCACGAAAGCGTAAAAAGTTATGCAGTTACCGATGAGGAAACAAAAAAAGTTCTCGGTTATATTTATATGGATTTGTTTCCGCGCGACGGCAAATACAAACACGCCGCGTGTTTTGATTTGGTTGAAGGTAAACTTTTAAAAGACGGAACTTATCAAAAACCGTTTACGGCTATTGTCGCAAATTTAAACCCACCGTCTAAAAATACACCTTCGCTTTTAAAACACGGCGAAGTGGAAACTTTGTTCCATGAGTTCGGGCATGTGTTGCATAATGTTTTAACGGAAGCAAAATATTCATCAATTTCAGGCACCGCAGTTAGCCAAGATTTTGTGGAAGTACCTTCTCAAATTTTGGAAAATTGGGCATGGGAACCGACAGTTTTAAAACGCATTTCAAAGCATTACAAAACAGGCAAAAGTTTAGACGATGAAACCATTAATAAAATGCTTGCCGCAAAAAACCATGCCGCCGCAAATTTTTATATCAGGCAAAACTTTTTGGCGCAAATTGATATGAAATACCACACCTTAACAAAACCAGCAGATACGACGGCAATGTGGGAAAAATATGCCGCGAAAATTAAACTTACACCGATGACAAAAGATACATATCCTCAAGCAAGTTTTGACCACCTTATGGGAGGTTATGACGCCGGTTATTACGGTTATTTGTGGGCGGAAGTTATTGCGCAAGATTTCTTCTCGGAATTTCAAAAACACGGTTTGTTTAATAAAGAGATCGGCAAAAAATTCCGCAAAGAAATTTTGGCAGTGGGCGGATCTTATGATGAAGAAGAACTTGTTCAAAATTTCTTGGGCCGCAAAATTTCAAATGAACCATTCTTAAAACACATAGGTTTAGCAACTAATCAAAAATAGTTAGTGAATTTTTTGTGTGATTTTTTTAAAGTTTCCCCCCTCTTTTTTGAATTTTCAAATTTGAGGGGTTGTTTTTTGCCGGTTTTTGCGTAAAAACAGCCTTTTTGCGCCAATTTTGGCCTAAATTTTGATTTTTGTTTAAATTTAAATAAGTTCTCTGTTTTTTAAAAACAAATTAAAATTTGGGCTATTTTTATTTGATTTTGATTTTTCCCGACGAAGATTTAAAAAAAACAAAATTTTAAATAAAAAAGAAAAGACCCCACCGCGTCTATTCGACACTTTGCAGGGTACTACTGATAGTATACTCTATAAAACGTAAAATGTCAAGGAGAAATAAAAAACCCCGGCTTTTCCGGGGTTTTTTTGTGTTTATAAAACTATTTGCTAAACCAAAGTTTTTAACTTATCACCCAATACATTTAACTCTTCATAAGTGTTAAAGTGTAAGGTTAAAGTGCCTTTACCTTTGCCGTTTTCCTTAACTTCAACTTTGGTGCCAAGTGCCTCTTGTAAGGACTGTTCAAAAGCAACGGTATTGGGGTCTTTGCTTTGTTTGGGGGCAACAGTCTTGCCTTCCAAAATAGTTCTTGCGGCATTTTCGGCTTGGCGGACAGACATTTTGGAACCGATTATTTTTTTGAATAAAACGGCCCTTTTACCCTCGTCACCTACCATTAAAAGTGCACGGCCGTGGCCCTCTGTAATAGTGCCGTCTTGCAAGGCATTTTGTATTTCTTGGGAAAGGTTAAGCAACCTTAAAGAATTTGATACCGCCGCTTTTGATTTACCGCAATATTCCGCAAGTTCCACTTGGGAAACCAAAAACTTTTGCATCAAATTTTTGTAACCGAGGGCGGTTTCAATAGGGTTTAAATCTTCCCTTTGAATATTTTCAATTAAGGCAAGGGCGCAAAGTTGTTTATCGTCAAGTTTACTATGTACAATACAATCAATTTCCTTAAATCCGGCCATTTCGCTTGCTCTGAAACGTCTTTCCCCCACTACAAGTTCATATTTATCAAGCCCGGCATCATAAACTACCACTACCGGTTGGGTTAAACCGTGCTGTTTAATTGACTGTGCCAAATCTTTTAAACTGTCTTCATTAAAAGTCTTTCTGGGTTGGTACCTGTTGGGGATGATTTTATCAATAGAAATCTTTTGAATATTCCTTTTCCCTTCCCCCCCATTATTAAGTTCCTGCTCCATTTCAAAAGAGGAGCCAAGCAAAGCATCTAAACCTTTTCCTAAAGCGTTTCTCATAAATTAACCTCCGAAATCAAAATCTGTATTCTTATTGGCAGAAGCTTTAAAAGCCTCAAAATCTTCTGCTTTCGCACCGCGGCGGACTAAAAATTCTATTGCCAAATCAAGATAGGCCCTGGCACCGCGGCAAGTGGGTTCATATTCAAATATGCTTTGCCCGAAACTCGGTGCTTCCGCTAATCTGATATTGCGCGGTATAGGGTTCTGATATACTTTAGAACCAAAGAATTTACTGACATCTTCCTTAACTTGTTTGGAAAGATTCATACGGGTATCAAACATAGTTAAAATACCGCCGTCCACCTTTAAATTTGGGCTTAAAAATTGTTTGACTTTGCCCGTTGTATTGATAAAGTTGGCCAAACCTTCCATAGCATAATATTCACATTGTATAGGAGTTATAACACTGTCTGCCGCAACTAGAGCATTAATTGTAAGCAAACTGAGAGAGGGGGGGCAATCAATAATAATAAAGTTATACATTCTTTTAATAGGATCAAGGGCTTGCTTTAAAAATTTCTCCCTTTGCGGGGTATTGACAAGTTCTACTTCCGCACCTGCCAAATTTTTATTTGCCGGTAAAATATCTAATAATTCATTAGATGTTTGATGTACAACTTCTTTAAATGTAGCGGTTTTGGTTAGGAAATTATAGACAGATTTTTCATCTTCTTTTAAATTAACCCCAAGCCCGGAACTTGCATTACTCTGAGGGTCAAAGTCCACTAAAAGGACTTCTTGCCCTAAATAAGCCAAGGCATAAGCCAAATTTACGGAGGTAGTAGTTTTCCCCACACCGCCTTTTTGGTTTGCTACACAGACGATCTCACTCATATTATCTCCTTATACTACTTATTATAATTGTATAAAAAAATTACAAAAGTGTCAAATTATTAAACTATATTAAGAGTTTTCACATGAAAACTTTTTAATTTGTTGAAAATTTGATTTCACGTGAAAACTTATTTAATAATTCTAAATCTATTTAAAGGCCAATGTAAAAGCCAGGCTTTACCTTTAATATTTTCCTTAGGCACAGGGCCCCAAAAACGGGAATCACAAGAGAAATCTCTATTGTCGCCCATAGCGAAATATTGACCTTCCGGCACAATTACCGGGCCAAAACTATCTCTTAAAGAAATGCCGAAATATTTTTCTAATTTGCGATCTTCCCATAGTTTTTGGTATTCTTCTTGGCTTAAAGGGTTTTCTATATCAATAATGTCATGTTCGCTGAAAATAGCATAATCTTGGGGGGGGAGTTCTTTACCGTTTATATATATGGTTTTGTTTTTTACTTCCACGGTTTCGCCTGGCAAAGCAATAACTCTTTTAACAAAATCTCTGCCATACTGCGGCTCACCGCAATTTGATTGTTCCCTATCTTTTGCCGGGAATCTGAAAATAATAATATCACCGCGGTTTACGTCGTGGAAATTGACAAAATTTTCTTTAACAAAAGGTAAGCGCATACCGTAATATGCTTTATTGACAAAAAGGTTATCACCTTCCAACAAAGTGTTTCTCATAGATGCGGAAGGTATTCTAAATGCTTGTAAAAAGAAAAACATTGCTATTGAAGCAAAAAATGCGGCAAAATAAACTGTTTGTGCCCAGTCTAAATTAAAGGCAATTATTCGTTCTTTTTCCTTTTTATCTGCTTTTTTTGCTTTAAAATATTTTAAGCAAATATAACCTAAAGTAATTAGTAAAATTAAAGAAAACGTTTTTTTTGACAGCCCGAAAGTCGCACCGTTTGATGCCATAAAATTTAATATATAAAACACCAAAACACCGGCGATCAAAGCAAATAATGCATTCCAAAAAGCGAAAATATTATTTTTTTGAAAATAATTTTTTTTGATACAATATTTTGATATTCTATCAAAAGCAAATGCGACGACGGCAGTTATAAACAAATGCTGTTCCATACAAATATTATAACATTTATTACAGTATTTATGCACAATTTTTATATTTTGGATAATTTTATAAAAAACTGTACTTTTTGCTAAAAAACTGCTAAAATTAACTGTAGTTAAATTTTTATATCAAAACCATATCAAAGGTATAAAACGTGGAAAACAACGATATAAACGAAATTTGGGCAAATTCAATAAAAAAGTTAGAAATAACTTTGGGTAAAGATATTTGTGACATGTGGTTAAAACCCATGAAAATTTTGGAATTCAGTGAAGGTCTTTTTAAAATAGAAGTTCCAAATGAATCATGGCTTAAAACTATTAAAGACAGATATGAAACACCCCTTTTACATGCTTTAACGGAAACAACAAATTTCCCTTGTACCGTCGATTATATTATACAAAAACAGCAAGATGTTCCTTCTTTGCAAGTACCGCCTATAGTTCGTGTACAAAGCCATATTAAACAAACTTCGAGGGAAGAAACAAAACTTGATCCCCATTATACTTTTGAAGGTTTTATTGAAGGCCCTTCAAACCGTTTTGCTTATAAAGCGTCTGAGGCCGTCGTCAAAAAAATCGGTAATCGTGCAAATAACCCTTTTGTAATTTTCAGTGCACCGGGGCTTGGTAAAACACATCTTTTACACGCTATAGGAAATGAACTTTTAAAAAATAATCCTTATGCAAAAGTTTTATATATGTCCGGGGAAGATTTTTTTACACAGTGTATAGAACACATGGCAAATAAATCAACTACACCTTTCCATAAACAATATGAAAACATTGATTGTTTGCTTATTGACGACATACAATTTTTAGTTGGTAAAAATCGTTCTGAAGAAGAATTTTTCTATACTTTTAATTCTTTATTTAATAATCAAAAACAAATTGTTTTAACTTGCGATAAAACACCTAATCAACTTGAGTTTAGTGAGCGTTTATCTTCACGTCTACTCAGTGGTATTTCCGCTGAAATTAAAAGACCTGATTTAGAAACAAGAATTGCAATTTTACGTCATAAAAGAGATGTGAATAATTTTGACATTTCAGATGATGTTTTATCTTTTATTGCACAAGGTGTACAAGCAAATATTAGGGAACTTGAAGGTTGTTTATATCGTTTAACAAGTTATGCAAGTATTCATGGGGTAAATGCCACCGTAAGTATTGCCAAGGAAGTTTTGGCCGATATTATAAATACAGATCAACAAAAATACAGTATAAGTATTAATAAAATAAAAGAAGCGGTGTGTAAACATTATAAAGTAAACTTGGAAGATTTAAATTCTAAAAAGAAAAATAATTCTATTGCATGGCCTAGGCAAATTGCAATGTATTTGGCAACGGAATTAACATCTTTATCTTTACCGGAAATCGGGAGGGAATTTAACAGGGACCACACAACGGTTATTCACGCTAAAGAAAAGGTAAAAGAAGAAATAAAAAATAATACCTTTTTTATACCTGTTATTAACTTGATAACAGAAGAAATAAAAGCTGGGGATAATTAGTTGTTTTTATGTGTATAAGATTTTTACCTGTGTATAATGTGGATAAATTTTAAAAACTATCAACAATTTATAAAAATATTTTGTATTGGTAATTAACATTTTTCCACTAAATTAACAGGATAATATAATAATAAGGATAATAATATGAAAATTAATATTACTAAAGAAAAACTTTCAGAAGGAATACAAATTATACAATCTTCAGTTGGGGGGAGAACAACTTTACCTATTCTCTTTAATTTTCTTATAGAAGCTAAAGACGGAACTATTAAATTAACACGTACCGATATGGAAATGGCTATTATTCATACATTTAAAGCGGAAGTGGTTGATAATGGCTCAATAACAGTTCCTTTAAAAGATTTTTCCGATATATTAAAAAATTTACCTTCAGGTAAAGAGATTATTTTAGAAAGTGATGAAGATAATAAATTACATATTAAAAGTGGGCGTTCAAAATTTTGGCTTATCGGAACACCTAAATCAGAATATCCTATTATCCCTGAAATAGAAAGAAATGAAAGTTTTAGTATAAAAGCGATATTATTAAAAGAAATGATAGAAAAAACTATCTTTTCCGCCTCTACACAAGAAACACGTTATGTTTTAAACGGTTTACTTTGGAATAACACTAAAGATAAATTTGAAGTTGTTTCAACAGACGGCCGCCGTTTGGCTTTGTGTATAAACCCTGTTTTAGAGGGTGTTAAAGAATTTAAAATTATTGTTCCGAGCAAAATTTTAAATGAAGTTTTAAAACTTATAGGGTTAAATAAATTTAAAGAAGATGAAGTTATAGATATTACAACATCATCTAACCAAATAAGTTTTAAAATTAAAGAAACAATTTTAATTTCCCGTTTAATAGAAGGTAATTTCCCTAACTATGAACAAGTTATTCCAGGTAAAAAGAATATTACTTTCTTAGCGGAAACTTCCAATATTTTATCTTCCACAAAAAGTGCTTCGATTTGCGCAAGTGATTTAGGCGGAACGGTAAAATATCAATTAACGGAAAATAATATTTTAATAACTGCAAATTCATCAAAGATGTCTTTTTCCGATGAAGTTAAAATAAATTACGCCGGTGAAGATTTTGAAACATCTTTTAACCCACAATATTTAATAGATGTTTTAAAAAATATTGACACAGATAAAGTTAATTTTTCTTTTGTAAATGCAACACAACCTGTATTAATAGAGCCGGAAGGTAATACAAAATACAAATATATTATCATGCCTGTTAGGGTTTAAATGAAAATACAAAAAGAAATTAATTGGCATAATTCTTCGGAATTAACTAAGAAATTTTGTCATTTAAATTTAAAATTAAATAATTTAATTTTGCTTGATAATTTATGGGCAGTTGTTTTAAAAAACAGGGCTAAGTTTTGGGAGTTGGATTCAGTAAAAGGGGGAACAATTTTTGTAAAAGTAAAATCTTCCCCGGCAAGGCATGAACTTTTATTAAAGGAAAAAGAAATAATAAAAGAGTTAAATAAAAATTTTAACAAGCCTTGGATAAAAAAGATTTTAATTAAATAAGGAGTATATATGACTAAATCAGAAAAAGAATTAGAACAAGATTATGATTCTTCTAAAATACAAGTTTTAGAAGGTCTTGAAGCAGTAAGAAAGCGCCCGGCAATGTATATCGGTTCTACAGGGGCTCCGGGTTTACACCATTTAATTTATGAAGTTGTAGATAACTCAGTAGACGAAATTTTAGCAGGTAATGCAAGCCATATTAATGTTGTTATAAAAGAAGATAATGTTTGTATGATTCAAGATGACGGCCGCGGTATTCCCGTTGACCCGATGAAAAATGTTAAAGATCCTAAACTTAAAGGTAAAAGTGCTCTTGAAGTTGTTATGACAGTTTTACATGCCGGCGGTAAATTTGATACCGGCGCTTATAAAGTTTCCGGCGGTTTACACGGTGTCGGTGTATCCTGCGTAAACGCTTTATCAGAATGGTTAGCAGTAGAGGTTAGACGTGACGGTAAAGTACATTTTCAAAAATATACTCGCGGTAAACCGGAAGGTAAAGTTGAAGTTATCGGGGAAACAAAAGAACACGGTACAAAAGTTACCTTTAAAGCAGATAGGGAAATTTTCGGTGATAATATTTTCTCTTATGATACTATTGCAAACCGTCTCCGTGAACTCGCATTTTTAAATGCCGGGGTAAGAATTACTTTAACCGATGAAAGAGTTGAAAATAAAAGCCAAGTATTTTTATATGAAGGCGGTATTTCTCAATTTGTTAAATATTTAAACTCAAACAAAAAAATCATTAACGAAGAACCTATTTATATTACAAAAGAAATTGATAATAATTATATTTCTTTTGCTATACAATATAATGACAGTTATTCAGAAAACGTTTACTCCTTTGTTAACAACATTAACACTATTGAAGGCGGTACACATTTAAGCGGTTTCAGATCTTCGTTAACCCGTATTGTTAACGATTATATTAAAAACAACGGTCTTCTTAAAAATAAAGATTTAAATATTCAGGGTGATGACTTAAGAGAAGGTTTAACTGCAGTTTTGTCAGTTAAAATTCCGCACCCGCAATTTGAAGGGCAGACAAAAACCAAACTTGGTAACTCCGAAATAGAAGGTATAGTCCGCTCAATTGTTGGGGAAACATTAGCAACTTTCTTTGAAGAAAACCCCAAAACAGCCCGTGCTATTTGTGAAAAAACAATAGGTGCCGCTGTTGCTCGCGAGGCTGCAAGAAAAGCAAAAGATTTAACCCGCAGAAAAGGTGCTTTGGAAAGTGGTGGTTTACCGGGTAAACTTGCAGATTGCCAAGAAAAAAATCCTGAAAGATGCGAACTTTTCATCGTAGAAGGTGAATCCGCCGGTGGTTCTGCCAAACAAGGCAGGGACAGAATTTTCCAAGCAATTTTACCATTACGCGGTAAAATTTTAAACGTAGAAAAAGCACAACTTGTTAAAATTTTATCAAACGAAGAAATCCGCACTTTGATTTCAGCGGTCGGTACAGGTGTCGGTGAAGGTGAAGGCGGTTTTGATATTAGCAAACTTCGCTACAATAAAATTGTTTTGATGGCTGATGCTGATGTTGACGGTCAACATATTACAACTTTGCTTTTAACTTTCTTCTATCGTCAGTTAAAACCACTTATCGAACAAGGCCACGTATATATCGCCCAACCGCCTTTATACAAAATCAAAAAAGGCAAAATGGAAGACTATATGCAAACCGAAGAGCAAATGCAAACTTGGTTATTTAAAGAAGCCCTTCAAGCCGTTAATGCAAAAAATGCAAAAGGCGAAGATTTAACTAAAGACCAAATTAAAACTTTACTCCAAATCTTAAAAGAACTTGAAGACTTAAATTTAAGAATAGAACTCAAAGGATTAACTTTGAAAGATTACAATAAGTTCAAAGAAGGCGGTCAAATCCCCGTATTTAGGGTAACTTTGGAAAATAACAGCTTCAAATATTTCTATTCAGATCAAGAGTTTAGAGATTATCAAACAGCTGTAAGAAATGAGAAAAGGGAAGAACTTCTTTCCAAAGGTATACCGGAAATGGAAATTGATAATGATGCATTAGAACCTGATTATCAATCTCTTAAAGAACTTACCAAAATTTTAGTAAACGAAAATAAACTTAAAGCACTTGGTTATACTTTGGATCAATTTGCTTTTGTTACCGAAGATAAACGCAAAGGCACACCTTTATTTACCATTAACGACGGTAAAAAAGACATTTTAATTTTCTCTTTACAAGAATTTTTAAAAGTTGCAAAAGAAGTCGGCACACAAGGTGCAACGATACAACGTTACAAAGGTCTCGGTGAAATGAACCCCGAACAGCTTTGGGAAACCACCATGGACCCATCAAAACGCAAACTTGTTCGCGTTGCTATTGAAGATGCTGCCGATACGGAAAAAGTATTTGCAATGCTTATGGGTGACAAAGTCGAACCCCGCAGGGCCTTTATTGAAAAACACGCCCTTGAAGTTATCAATTTAGATATTTAGGAGTTTTTATGACAGATAATACTAATAACCAAACAAATTCCACAGAATTATTTGACCAAATACATCAACGCGATATCGGCGAGGAAATGCGTAATTCCTATATCGATTACGCAATGAGTGTTATTATCGGCCGTGCATTACCTGATGCTAGGGACGGTTTAAAACCTGTTCACCGCCGTATCTTATATGCCATGCAGGAAATGGGTTTAAAATACAATAAACCGTTCAAGAAATCAGCGCGTGTAGTCGGTGATGTTTTGGGTAAATACCATCCGCACGGTGACAGTTCAGTTTATGATGCTTTAGTTCGTATGGCACAAAACTTTTCAATAAGAAACACTTTAGTTAACGGTCAGGGTAACTTTGGTTCTATCGACGGTGACAGCCCGGCTGCCATGCGTTACACAGAAGTCCGCTTAAATCATATTGCCGACGAACTTTTGGAAGATTTAGATAAAGATACAGTTAAATTTGTTCCTAACTACGACGGTTCTTTAATGGAACCGGCAGTTTTACCTGCAAAGATGCCGCAACTTTTAGTTAACGGTTCAAACGGTATCGCAGTAGGTATGGCAACAAATATTCCTACACATAATTTGGGGGAAATTTGCGACGGTATTATTGCCTTAATCAAAAACCCGGCAATTTCCACTAAAGAAATGATGCAAATCGTTAAAGGGCCTGATTTCCCTACCGGCGGTATTTTACGCGGTACAAAAGGTGTTTACGATTACTTTGAATCCGGCCGCGGCTCTTTAAAAATTCAAGCCCGTGCAGAAATTGAAGAAATGAAAGGCGGAAGGGAAGCCATTATCGTAACGGAAATTCCTTATCAAGTTAACAAAACTGTTTTAATTGAAACTATTGCCGGACTTGTTAAAGATAAAAAGATTACCGAAATTTCCGATATTCGCGATGAATCTGACCGCCGCGGTATGCGCCTTGTTATTGAACTTAAACGTGAAGCAACCGGCCAAGTCGTTTTAAACCAATTATTTAAACATACACAACTTCAAGCATCATTTGGCGTAAATATGCTTGCTATCGTTGACGGTAAACCTCGTGTTTTAAGCATGAAAGAAGCCATGCGCCAATATATTAGGCACCGCCAAGAAGTTATTACAAACAGAACGCGCTTTGACTTAAATAAAGCTTTAAAACGTTCACATATTTTAGACGGTTTGCTTTTGGCAATTGCAAATTTAGACGAAGTTGTTGCAATCATCCGCAAATCTAAAGATGCAGCAGAAGCCCGCACTAATTTAATGGCACGCTTTAAATTTACGGAACCTCAAGCCCAAGCAATTTTGGAAATGCGCTTGCATCAACTTACACAACTTTCCTCTATTGCTATTGAACAAGAACAGAAAGATTTAAAAGCATTAATTGCCGAACTCCAAGATATTTTAGGTAACCCGCAAAAGATTTTAGACATCATTGTTAATGAACTTACCAAAATGAAAAAGGATTACGGTGATGAACGCCGTACAGAAATTTCTACTGATGTTACAGATTTTTCTGTAGAAGACTTTATTGAAGAAGAAGAAGTCGTTATTACACTTTCACACGGTGGTTATGCAAAACGTATTCCTCTTGATACATATCGTTCACAAAACCGTGGCGGTAAAGGTATAATCGGCGGTAAAACAAAAGAAGAAGACTTCATTGAACATCTCTTTGTAACTTCAAGCCATGCGACCATTTTAATGTTTACAAACCGCGGCAGAGTATTTGCTTTAAGGGCTTATGAAATACCTGAAGGCAACCGCCAAGGCAAAGGAAAAGCTATTGTTAACATGCTCCAAATTTCAGGGGAAGAAAAAGTTACCTCAGCCGTCGCGTTTAAGGATTTTGATCCTAAAAACAGCGGTGAAACTTACCTTACAATGTGCACACGTTTCGGTACAATGAAACGCGTTAGTTTGGAAAACTTCGCAAACATCCGCCGCAGCGGTATTATTGCAATCGGGTTAGATGAAGGCGATGTGTTGGTTTCAGTACAAGAAACACATGGTAAATCAGATATTATTATCGCAACCAAAAACGGCAAATCAATCCGCTTTGATGAAAATCAAGTTCGCGCCATGGGCCGCACGGCACACGGTGTAAGAGCCATCAAACTCGCGGAAGGAGATGTCGTAATCGGTATGGAACAAGGACAAAGGGAAGGCGAACAACCGGATGTCTT